>Ga0192241_10072_pt1 | contig 54081 bp, 47 predicted proteins | sample Koala_Koa27_I3_FD_131239 | JGI IMG/M metagenome (GOLD analysis project Ga0192241, IMG submission 131239) | Enriched cells from koala feces incubated with labeled cellulose particles, San Francisco Zoo, California, United States - Koala_Koa2-7_I3 ... | reverse complement strand
AGTGGGTAGTAGGAAAGACCCGGGAAGAGATTTTGGAGATGCCGGAAAGGTTTCGCGGACTTATTTCGGAACTGGAGGAAGATGAAGATGTATATGGTGAACTGATCCGTCTGGAAATAGGAGGCAAGTATCTTTTCTGTCATTTCAGACACGAGAGCCTGATATGCACCAAAAGTATTCTGGAATTGGTTACCGAAGAACTGGATACCTGTCGGGAGTATTGTATGCGTCACTATGCTCCGATAGCCTCACAAAAATGGATAAACACAGAGTATGAAGTCATGCTCAGTATCGTTTACGGAGCCGTTCCGGGAGGATATGTCGAATGCCTGCCTGCAAAGGGATATAAAGTTGGTTTTTTCAGCAAAATAGCGAATCTGTTCCGTTAAGAACAGATCCGTTTCGTGAAAAGTTGCTTATCGTACCGGATACAGGTAGATGGATTTCATTTTCTCTGTATCTACTTCTAATACCTCTTTCAGGTAGTTGTCTACAGAACCATATTGTTCGCGGATACGTCTTACGCCTGCTTCCAGAAAACGACGATCGACAGTGAGCAGGGGTGCCAGGGCAGGATAGGCCTGTATGTAGGAGCCGTATTTTCCCCGCAGGTATGTGTTGGAGTCGAGGTAATTATGGAAAATGGTCTCCTCGTCTACTCCCAGGCTGTAGAGAAAGAGGTAAGCGGCCATTCCCGTGCGGTCTTTACCTGCCGTGCAATGGAATACCAGAGGCAGGTTTACCTCGTCTTGCAAGAGTCGGAAGAATTTTCGGGTCATTTCTACCGCTTCCGGCATAGAGACTAACATTTCATTGATCTTTATCATTATGCTGTCGGCCTGCTGCTCATCTAAACTGGCGATGTTTTCTATGGAAAGATCACCCAGATTGCCGGGAGCGATGGAAAATTCATAATCTCCGTTCACGGAAGCCGGTAATCTGTCCGGAGCATGTTCTATCTCAGTCTCCGAGCGAAAATCAACCACAGATACAATGGGGATATTGTTGAGGTAGGTCAGGTCGTAGTCCGTCAGCTGGCTCAGATCGTCTGAGCGGAATATGCGGCCCCATTTCACATACCTGCCTTCCGTGGTACGTATACCTCCCAGGTCTCTGAAATTGAACGCTCCTTCCAGGGGCAGATGTTGTTCGGCAAGCAGTGCTTCTCCTTGCGGAGTGACCACCTGAAAATAACTTCTGTAGTCGGCAGGTACGTCCAGGATGTACTCCCCGGCTTCATACCCTTCACAAAGAGGAGACCGGAAATCAATGGAGTTGGCCGAAGGTCCGCTATACACTTTCCAGGATAGGGGAGTCGTTACTTTCAGGATGGTTTGTTTACTGGTTCGGTCCCGCTGTATAGAGAAGATCTCCGAAAGGTCTTCTCCCGAATATCCTGTTCTCTCTGTCGGTTTGTAGCACGATATGGTCATAAGAGTTATGGCTGCTAATACATAAAAGATATGTCTTTTTTTCATGAGTTGAATCCGACTAAGTTACACATTTTTTCCGAATCACCGGAATGTCATTCGCTCTTCTCTTTTCTTTTTTCCGATAAGGGACTCTTAAAGAGAAAAGAGGGATATGAAAAGAATAACAAATTTTTCTTCCGATTGCTCACGGAAAATGACAAAGGAGGTATGGATGTACGATGTACTGGTTTACCAGGTACGATGTGGCAAGGCAAATATGCTAACGATCGGTAACCTACACCTGTAGAGACGCACGGCGTGCGTCTCCGCGATACATGTCCAATCTTATAAGATACATCTCAGCCATGTATGTATGCGTAAATCACTTCCCTCCTTGCCCTTCCCTGTTGTATTTTTTATAACTTTATATAGCGATTATTAAAAAACCACAGCTCATAAGATCCGATATTGAAATAGCAAGAAGGATTTCCCTGAAAAAGATCAAACAGGTAGCCAAGGAGATAGGTATTCCAAGCGTGAAGGTAGACAATTATGGGCGGTATATGGCCAAGATGCCGGAAGACCTGATAGATCCGGATCTGGTACAACAGCATTACCTGATCTTAATGGCAGCCATCACTCCCACACGCGCAGGTATTGGTAAGACCACAGTCTCCATCGGGCTGGCCTTAGGGCATGATCCATAACGGTGCCGGGATGATTGTGGCTGTGGCCGGAGAGATCCTTCGCATGCCGGGGTTGCCTAAAGATCCGCAGGCTACTCGTATGGAGATCCGCGACGGGCAGATCGAAGGACTGAGCTGACCGGCCTACCCCTTTCAAAACTAATATCCTCGCCGGTCTGCAACGGAGACTGGCGAGGATATCTGATATATAGAGGGTCTGGTGTATCAGTTCTTTGTCTGCATTTCCAGTACACTGTACGATTGCAGTACTTTATTTTTGTCGTACTGCTCGGAGTGTACTACTCCTACTTTGGGAGAATACCATTCGTAACCATATCCTTCTGTTTTGCCCTGCGGGGTCCAGAGATCAATGTCGAATTTCACTTTGGTACAATGGAACGTACCTGCCGGAGTGGTGATCTCTTCGTCTTTTTCATATTGACGATTGCGTATAGAGATACGCGCGCGGTTGTCTTTGTTGTGCTTTTGATAAATGCTGATGTCTCCCTCCGTGAAACCTACATTGTTGTCCGGATCGAAAGGATCTGTTCCGGTAAAGGCATTCGGATAGGGCATCAGGTTGCTTACCAGCAACACGTCGGCATCCATCATATTCAACGCGTTGGTGAATGGGATGCGGTTCTTCATATCAAGGTAGAAATTCTCGTCGTCGCAACATGCTACCATCTGACCCGATGTCAGCGTCTGGTTCGAAGCATCGGAATAGGTATAGTCTGCGATTACTTCGTATCCTGAAGGATAGTCGTACGAATTTTCTACTGTGATAGTGAATACATTGGTAAGGGTGCCCTGGGCATCGTAGCAATTACGTACTACCTGTTGGCCTTTGTCCATAGGAAAGTAGAAGGTACAATCCTGTGCCAGGGTGTGGGTAGCGTATATAGCAGCTACTAACAGGAATAAATTTTTTATTTTCATAATCAAGTTCCGGTTTAAAAAGTTGATTTATGTACTAACAACAGTAGATAAATAGGATGGTTTCAGAGATAAAAGTTAAGAATAATTAAAACAATATTTACAAATAACAGGGAAAACAAAGTGATACGCTGCAAGCGTCAGAGGGAGGAAATAAAAAGAGGAGGCTGGCTCACCATAGACTCCATCTAATTCGGATCTATGGTGAGCCAGCCTCTACATGTGAATAAGTGATTACCTGAGTCCTTCAGGACTTTTAAGTATCCTCATTTTTCTTTCTATTTTGAGACAGCTTCCTGAACTGTTTCTATCTGTCGGAATCGATCCGCAGAGGAGGTCAATAAGCAAACAGCGGATATGCTGCCATTTTTTCATTGACACGTTTGCGTACACCAGCGATAATTTCTTCATTATCTGCATGGGAAAGTACGGTTTCGATCATTTCGGCGATCTCTGCCATCAGGTCTTCTTTGGCTCCGCGGGTAGTGATGGCAGGCGTACCCAGTCGGATACCGGAGGTCTGAAAGGCGGAACGCGTATCGAAAGGTACCATGTTCTTGTTTACCGTAATATCGGCAGCTACTAATGCTTTTTCAGCTACTTTACCGGTGAGCTCAGGATACTTTTCCCGCAGGTCTACCAGCATGGAATGATTGTCCGTACCTCCGGATACGATGGTGAACCCGCGGTCTGTAAGTGCCTGTGCCAGTGCAGCCGCGTTTTTCTGTACCTGTTGTTGGTATATTTTGTATTCGGGTTGCAGACATTCGTGGAAAGCCACTGCTTTGGCAGCGATCACATGTTCCAGGGGGCCGCCCTGTATGCCCGGGAATACCGCGGAATCCAGTAGCTGAGACATCATTCTGATCTCTCCTTTCGGAGTGGTCTTGCCCCAGGGATTGGGGAAGTCTTTGCCCATCAGGATCACTCCACCGCGGGGACCACGCAAGGTCTTGTGTGTGGTAGAGGTAACAATATGAGCGTATTTCACCGGGTTTTCAAGCAGTCCGGCGGCAATCAGTCCGGCAGGGTGTGCCATATCTATCAGCAGGATCGCGCCCACCTTGTCAGCGATCTCGCGCATGCGTTTGTAGTCCCATTCACGTGAGTAGGCCGATCCGCCTCCGATGATCATTTTAGGCTTTTCGCGCAGTGCCACTTCTTCCATCTGGTCATAATCCACACGTCCGGTCTCACGGTCTACATTGTATTCGCAGGGCGTATAAATGATCCCGGAGGTGTTGACTAACGAACCGTGTGAAAGGTGGCCGCCGTGAGCCAGGTTAAGTCCCATGAATTTGTCTCCGGCATTCAGCACGGCTAAGAAAACAGCCGCGTTGGCCTGTGCGCCGGAGTGTGGTTGTACATTGGCCCATTCGGCTCCGAAGATCTCTTTGAGCCGGTCGATAGCGATCTGCTCACTCTGGTCTACCGCTTCACATCCTCCGTAATAACGTTTCCCCGGATAGCCTTCCGCATATTTATTGGTCAGACAAGAGCCCATGGCCTGCATAACCTGTTCGCTTACAAAATTTTCCGATGCAATAAGTTCGATGCCTTTCAGCTGACGCTGATGCTCTTTTTCGATGATGTCGAAAATCAAATCGTCTCTTTTCATGTGGTCTTGTGGATAAGAAAATAATAGTAAATCGGGAATCTTTTATTAAGCGCACAAAATTACGGAAAAAGAATGAATCCGCATAGATCCTTTCCTTAATTATTCAGAAAGAAAGGGATGGGAGATAGGATTTACTGAATTATTCATTTGTCAGGATCCTGATCCGAATATGAACAGAAAGAAATGTTACGATCTGAAAGACAAACATCCTGGCAACCTATCCTTGTGAATATGTATATCTCCTGAAAATAGGTGCGTATGAATGAAACTATACTATGTACCCCGCGCAGACGCAACTATGTGTCTGGTATGTTTGCATATAATTTACATATAAAATGGGACACATTGGGATTTACCGACATCTTCTTTCTGCAATTTCAATCGTACCTTGTAAATCGTCCCATCGTAAATCAGAACATGACTCCCAGCGAAAAACTCAGTACATTGTCTCTTCTGCGCAGCAGGATGGTACTTACATCCTGCTCTCCTTCCACGGTAATGTTCTCATAAGACACAAACTTGGAGATGTTGCGTAGTCCTTGTTCGTAGCGGAAATCAAAGAAAATGCGGGATATATTTACCGCTACTCCCACTGTTGCGCTGATATTGAACGGATACAGTTTTTCCTGGATTTCCTCCTGGTCGAAATTGGAGAAATAGATCTTGTTTTTCCTGTTCCAGTAATATTTCAGTTCCGGCCCCAGAAAAAAAGACATCCCATACGGTCCCTGCTTGATAAAATTGTAGCCATATAACACAGGTACCTTGATGCTATGTAAGGTAGAATTGACCGATACATAGTCCGGCTCGATGTCCGGGTGTTGTGATCCCAGTTTATCGAAAGTGATCTCACATTTATTTATGTTGTAGGAGATCTCGGGTTGCAGGAAATGCTTTTCCATGTTCAGGCGCATGAAAGCGGAAGCAAAATATCCGATTTTGTAGTTTGTCTGTATCTCATCTATGGTCACGTCCTTGATCTTAAAGTCCGATACCAGGTACATAGAGGAGTTGAACCCTCCTTTTACCCCCCAGTTGACGGGTTTGATATAAGAAGAATAGTCATTTTTTCTGTAAGAAGTGGTAGCCTCGGAGGTGGTTTGTCCGTAGAGTCCGGCACATAAGCCGGTGAGAAACCCTATGAAAAGGAGTGTTTGCTTCATTTTTTCTTCTTCTTTTTATCTTTGGCTACGGACCATCCGAATTTTCCGATCTTTTTTCCCAGGTCGTAGTAATTGCCGTGCAGATAGACCAACGGATGGGCTTCCGCCAGTTCCAGTTTGCCCGTTTCCGGGTTGAGATGTCTGTCGTCGGCCCGTATGTTCACTACATCCGCCACAAACATATCGTGAGAGCCTAAGGAGAGGATCTCTTTCACCCGGCATTCGATGCAGAGCGGAGACTCTTCGATCAGTGGCGCGCTTACTAAGGTGGCTTTGCCGGGAGTAAGTTTCATCTCCTGGAACTTCCGGTAGTCTCTTCCCGAACGTACTCCGCACCAATCTGTGGCGAATGCCATATCTTCTGTGGTCAGGTTGATGACAAATTCCATATTCCGCTTCAGTAGGTCATACGAATGGCGTTCGGGACGTACGGAGATGTAGCACATCGGAGGATGGGTACAGAGGGTGCCCGTCCATGCCACAGTGAATATATTATAGTCTTCTTCCGTCTGGCCGCAGCTGACCAGCACAGCCGGCAACGGATAGATCAGCGTGCCGGGTTTCCAGTCTTGTTTCATTTCCTTTTCGCAGATTACAGGATAGTGACCTCTTCTTTAAACTGTTCCTTCTCGCAATAATGGCATTTGAGCAGACAGTTCTCTTTGTCTACTACCCGGAACCATGTTTTCATAGGTTCGTTGTTGGTGATGCACTGCGGATTGGCGCATTTTACGATTCCTTTCAGCTCATCGGGCAGATGGACTTCTTTTTTCTCCACGACTTCATAGTCGCGGATGATGTTGAGCTTGACATAGGGGGTGACTACCGAAATGCGATTGATCTCCTCGTCACAGAAAAATTTACCCGCGATCTTGATGATCCCTTTCTTTCCCAGTTTTTTGCTTTCCAAGTTATAACCGATGGTAATGTTATTGTCCATCCGGTCTAAACGCAACAGGGAAACCACTGTAAACAACTTGTCAGAAGGTATATGATCGATCACTGTTCCGTCTTTCAAAGCGGCTACCTGCAGAGCCAGTCTATTTTCGTTCTTCATCTTCTTTTCCATCGTAAATTAATAAAATATACTACCTCTACAAAATGTCCTCCATGCGGAGTCCCAGTACATCACACAGAATGGCCTGTCTGGCATACAAACCGTTGCGGGCCTGCTGGAAGTAATAGGCTTTCGGACTATCGTCTACATCGTAGGCGATCTCGTTTACCCGGGGCAGCGGATGGAGTATCCGGAGGTTGGGGCGGGTATTTTCCAGCATTTTTTTCTTGAGGATATACACGTTTTTGACCCGTTCGTATTCCATCAGGTCTGTGAAGCGTTCGCGCTGTACGCGGGTCATGTACAGGATGTCTGCCTCCGCGATGATCTCTTCTGTAAAATCTGTATGCTCCACAAAACGGATCTGGTTCTGCTTGCAATACACTTTATACTCTTCCGGCATTTTCATCTCTTCCGGAGCAATGAAATGGAAGGTCGGATGGAAATGCCGCATAGCCATCAGTAAGGAGTGTACGGTACGTCCATATTTCAGGTCGCCGACCAGGAAGATATTCAAGTTTTCCAGCGTTCCCTGTGTCTTATAGATGGAATACAGGTCCAGCATAGTCTGTGAAGGATGCTGGTTGGCCCCATCGCCGGCATTTACGATGGGAACGGGTGCTACTTCACTGGCAAAACGGGCGGCTCCTTCCAGGTAGTGACGCATGACAATGACATCCGCGTAGCTGCTGACCATCAGTATGGTATCTTTCAGTGTCTCTCCTTTGGACGAACTGGTTGCTTTGGGGTCCGAAAAACCGATGACCCGCGCTCCGAGCCGGTTGGCCGCGGTTTCGAAACTGAGTCTGGTGCGGGTGGATGGTTCGAAGAAAAGCGTGGCGATCACTTTTCCGTCAAGCAGTTTCCGGTTGGGATTCGCCTCAAAATGTTGCGCCATACCGATCATGTACAGGATCTTTTCTTTGGAATAATCGGTGATAGACACTAAACTTTTGTTTTCCATACTGTTATGTCTTTGTGGATTAGCATATAATAGGGAGTGTAAAGGTAGCAATAAAAAAAGGTTATTGCAAAAAGGCAGGACAGAAGTTTGAAAGGAAAGGTTTAAGTTTGCTGTTGGTTTCTGACTGAAAACGGGGGCGTCTCGCTGTTTGGGTCGTACAAAACGACTCATACAGATGGGGTTGTATGAGAATCGGAGAGCAGAGCAGAACAGTAGGATGGGCTGTGTGCTACCGCCGTTTTCGTGTAATTTGCCGGAAAGCATAGGGTTAAATATGGATTATAAAATCGAATAGACTTTTAAATGAGTTGTGAATGACAAAGATTTATCCTATTTTTGCGTACTTGAAAGGGTATGAACTGGAAAAAACAGGCCATCCGGCGGTTAGTTGCCGGGTCCGTTAAACATCCGGACTGTTTAGCCGTTCTATTATAGAACTTCGTATCCCATATAAAGCATACAAAGAATGATGAAAAAGATAGTAAAAGGGCTGTGGATCCTTTTTGGCATTGTAGCTATAGGGAATATACTTTTTTTTACAGCTATTTCCAATGGCTGGATCGGGTATATGCCTCCTGTGGAGGAGCTGGAAAACCCTAATTATAAGTTTGCGACGGAAATTTTCTCGGAAGATGGAAAGGTGCTGGGAACCTGGTCTCTGAGTAAGGAGAACCGTGTCTACACCAGCTATGACGAGCTTTCTCCCTGGCTGGTGGATGCTCTGATCGCTACGGAAGATGCCCGGTATGCCCATCATTCCGGTATTGATGCCAAAGCTCTGGCACGTGCTATTATAAAAAGCGGATTGCTCCGTCAGAGCAATGCCGGGGGAGGGAGTACCATTACTCAGCAGCTGACCAAGCAGCTCTATTCGCCCAAAGCGGATAATATTTTCCAGCGTGCCCTGCAAAAGCCGATCGAATGGGTGATGGCGGTCAAACTGGAACGCTATTATACCAAGGAAGAGATCATAGCGATGTACTTCAATAAGTTTGACTTCCTCAACAACGCGGTAGGTATCAAGACTGCCGCTCATACCTATTTCGGAAAAGAACCTCATGAACTGAACGTGGAAGAAGCGGCTATGTTGGTGGGAATGTGTAAAAACCCTTCTCTGTACAATCCGCTCCGTTTCAATGAGCGTTCCAGGGGTCGCCGCAATGTTGTCCTGGACCAGATGTATAAGTACGACTATATTACACAGGCTCAACGGGATTCTTTGCAGAAACTTCCGCTGGAACTGGACTACCATCGGGTAGATCACAAAGAGGGGATGGCCACTTACCTGCGTGAATACTTGCGTATCATCATGACGGCAGACAAACCGGTGAAGAGTGATTACCGGGGGTGGCAGGCACAGAAATTCTATGAAGATTCCATCGCGTGGGAAAATGATCCGCTGTATGGGTGGTGTGCCAAGAACAAAAAGAAAGACGGAACCAATTATAGTATATATACAGATGGTCTGAAGATCTATACAACGATCAATTCCCACATGCAGCAATATGCCGAAGAGGCTGTGGAAGAGCATATCGGACACGATATCCAGGAAAAATTCTTCAAAGAAAAGCTGGGGCGTAAGCAGGCTCCCTACAGCAATATGCTCTCTCCGGCACAGGTAAATGAGATCCTGTACCGTGCCGCGCGTCAGAGCGACCGCTACCGGAGCATGGATGCTGCCGGAAAGTCGGACGCGGAGATCATGGAAGCATTCAATACGCCTCATGAGATGTCTGTCTTTACCTGGAACGGGATCAAGGATACCATCATGACCCCGATGGATTCGATCCGTTATTACAAATATTTCCTGCGTACCGGATTTATGTCTATGGACCCGGTCAACGGATATGTCAAAGCGTATGTAGGCGGGCCTAATTATACTTATTTCCAATACGATATGGCCATGGTAGGGCGTAGGCAGGTCGGATCTACGATCAAGCCTTTCCTCTATTCGCTGGCCATGGAGAATGGATATACTCCGTGCGACGGTACGGTGAACGTGGAGCAGACCTATCTGGATGAAGGCGGACGTCCCTGGACCTCGCGGAACAGTTCACACGCGCGCTATGGAGAATATGTCACTTTGCGGTGGGGGCTGGCCAACTCGAATAACTGGATCTCTGCCTATCTGATGAATAAACTCAGTCCCTATGCCCTGGTGAGCCTGATCCATGCGTTCGGGGTGCGTAACAAGGATATTGAGCCGACTATCTCGCTGTGTCTGGGACCCTGTGACATATCGGTCGGGGAGATGATCAGTGCGTATACGACCTTTGCCAATCACGGTATCCGCGTGGCTCCTCTTTTTGTCACTCACATTGAGGACAATGAAGGAAACATCGTAGCTACTTTCTCTCCGCAGATGGATGAGGTGATCAGCTCTACGAGCGCCTATCAGATGCTGACCATGCTTCGGGCCGTGATCAACGAGGGTACCGGCGGACGGGTGCGCAGGTACGGTATCACTGCCGATATGGGTGGGAAGACAGGTACTACAAACCGCAATTCCGACGGATGGTTTATCGGATTTACTCCCTCCTTAGTTTCCGGATGCTGGGTCGGTGGTGAGGAGCGTGATATTCACTTCGATACGATGCTCTATGGACAGGGAGCTTCTCTGGCTCTTCCGATCTGGGCTATCTATATGAAGAAGGTGTATGAAGACCCTTCCCTGCCTTATGACCAGACAGAGACCTTTTCTCTGCCGCCGGGTTTTGATCCCTGCTCGGGCACACGGCACTCTCATGACCCGAATCACTGGGGCGACGATAGCGTAGAAGCAGGTTCCGGACTGGATGAATACTTCAACTGATATGTATCCTTGTCTGATCTGTCTGGGAAGTAATTATAACCGCGAGCAAAATCTGTCGTTGGCCCGCGGCAGGCTGGTGGAGTTGTTCCCGACCATCCGGTTTGCCCGGGTAGAAGAGACTGCTTCTCTGTGTGTGAGCAATCCGGACGCTTTTCTCAATCAACTGGCTCTTTTTCGTACTTCACGTTCCGCGGAGGAGGTGGCAGACCGGTTGAAGGAGATCGAACAGCGTGCCGGACGCAAACCAGAGGATAAACAACAGGAACGTATCTGCTTAGATGTAGACCTGCTGGTATATGGCGGGGAGATCCTGAAACCGGAGGATATGCAGTATGCTCATGTGCGCCGGGGAATAAAGGAGCTTTCTTTTAAGTTATAAGTTTTAAGTTATAAGTTTTAAGTTATAAGTTTTAAGTTATAAGTTTTAAGTTTGGAGTGATAAGTTGTAAATGTGGAGTTTGTCGGGCCTTTATGTTTTATGTATGATAATCAACGATTTATGTCGTATATAGGGGTGGGATTGAACAGCAGATAAAAAGAAGATAGAAGAAAAAGTGAAGCATAGGGTGATTAAATTAGTAGTGGAGTCAGCGATAGACGCAGTCCGTCGAAGATTGGCATAGTCAACCATGCGATCGACAAAATTAATTGGCAATTTACATAGTCAAAATTCTACCAACTACTACTTAAAACTTAATACTTATAACTTAATACTTATAACTTAAAACTTAGAACTCAAAACTTAGAACTCAATTTGTTTGAACTCCCGTCTTTATAGAAAATGAAACAAACAACGATGAAATTTCTGGGAATTATACCGGCAAGATATGCTTCCACCCGTTTTCCAGGTAAACCGCTTGCTCTTCTGGCAGGCCAGCCTATGATCCGGAGGGTGTATAAGCAGGTTTCCGGCCTGTTGGATGAAGTATATGTAGCTACAGACGATCTGCGTATACAGGAAGCGGTAGAGGCTTTCGGAGGAAAGGTGATCCTGACTTCTCCGGACCATAAAAGCGGGACAGACCGTTGTTACGAAGCCTATACACGTATAGGAGGAGAATTTGATGTGGTCGTCAATATACAGGGCGATGAGCCCTTTATACACCCCTCACAGATAGAGTTACTGAAACAGTGTTATCAGGATCCTGCTACGCAGATAGCGACTCTGGTCAAACCTTTTTCGGAAGCTGACGGATGGGAGGCGGTCTGTAATCCGAACGCTCCGAAAGTCGTTTTTTCCCGGAATATGCGGGCTCTCTATTTCAGTCGTTCGGTGATCCCCTACCTGCGTGGGCAGGAACCCGAAAGGTGGACAGAGTTACATACCTATTATAAACACATGGGTCTGTACGCGTACCGTGCGGAGGTGCTCAGAGAGATCACTTCCCTGCCGCAGTCCTCTCTGGAACTGGCCGAATCTCTTGAGCAGCTTCGCTGGCTCGAGAATGGGTATGTGATCCGGGTGGGTGTTACAGATAGAGAGACTATAGGAATTGATACGCCGGAAGACCTGGAACGGGCAGAGTTGTTTATTCAGCACGGTCACTGAACTGATTACTATGGACAGAACACAGGCACCTCCCGTCAAAGAACCTGAGGAATTCCGGATGAAACCTCCCCGGCAGACTGTTTTTCCTAACGGCATCCCTTTACAGATCGTTGAGGCGGGCAGGCAGGAGGTCGTACGGATGGATCTCCTGTTTGCCGGCGGGCGTTGGCAGCAGACTCAGAAACTACAGGCACTTTTTGCCAACCGGATGCTCCGGGAAGGCACCCGCCGTTTCACTGCCGCGGAGATAGCGGAAAAATTAGATTATTACGGTGCCTGGCTCGAACTGTCCAGTTCTACGGAATACGCGTATGTTACCCTGTATTCACTGAATAAATATTTTTCCCGGACCCTGGAAATACTGGAGTCGGTGGTGAAGGAACCGGTTTTTCCAGAAAAGGAACTGGAAGTGATCCTGCGTACCAACATGCAGCGATATCGCATCAATTCTTCCAAAGTGGATTTCTGGTCTCAGAGACAGTTGTTGGCTGCACTGTTCGGACCCGGTCATCCCTGTGGCCGGCCGGTCACGGAAGAGGATTACCAGCAGATAAATGTTCCTTTAATCCGGGCTTTTTATGACCGTTATTATCATTCGGACAATTGTACGATCTTTCTTTCGGGCTTCGTGACCGATGAACTGATCCGCTGTGTGGAGGAGCGCTTTGGAAACGCATCTTTCGGAAATACAGGACAACCCGCGGAGAAACTGCGGTTCCCTGTCTCTACCGATCCTGCCAAACGTTTTTTTATAGAACGGCCGGAGGCTGTACAGAATTCCGTAAAGATGGGTATGCTCAGCGTGCGTCGGCAGGATCCCGATTATCTGAAACTCAGGGTGCTGGTGACCTTGCTGGGAGGCTATTTCGGCAGTCGCCTGATGTCTAATATCCGGGAAGAAAAAGGCTACACGTACGGCATTTCGGCCGGAATGGGATTTTATCCCGAATCCGGGATGCTGATGATCCAGACAGAGACGGCACCGGAGTATGTAGAACCATTGATCGGGGAGGTGTACCGTGAGACAGAGCGTCTGCAACAGGAGCTGGTGCCGGTAGAAGAACTGACAGTGGTGCGTAATTATATGTTGGGGGAGATGTGCCGGAATTATGAATCTGCTTTCTCTCTGGCCGATGCCTGGATGTTTATATACACCTCCGGTCTGGATCCGGATTATTTTGTGCGGGCCACACGCGCGATACGTGAGACCACCCCTTCTGAACTCCGTGAACTGGCTTGCCGCTATTTGTGTAAAGAGGACTTAAAAGAAGTGATTTCCGGCAAAAAGATCTGATAAAATGTTCCGGAAGGCTTTTTCTTTGGTCGGGATGTTGTATCTTTGCCTGATATGCGGGTGTCTGACAGACAAAAAGAAAGGTATTTCCGGATATGACAGGCACCGTATAATTTATAAAGTAAGGTAAAACAAAAGACATGAAATATTTCTATGCATTGCTTTTTACATGTATGATGGCTTCCTTCGGAGGAGAAGTACAGGCACAAAGCAATTTCATGAACCGGGTGAAAGGGGCTTTTTCCGGACCCAGTGAAATGAAGATCGGGAATTACAAATTCAAAGACGGCTCTACCTATACCGGTGAAATGAAATCCCGTAAACCCAACGGGAAAGGCACTACGCTATTTCCCAATGGCGATACTTACGAAGGGGAGTATGTGAAGGGAAAAAGGGAAGGATACGGTATTTATACCTTTGCCGAAGGCGAACGGTATGAGGGGGAGTGGTCCAATGATAAACCGCATGGAAAGGGTACCTACTATTTTGTGAACAACAACCGGTATGAGGGTGCCTGGGAACATGGGGTGCGTCAGGGACAAGGCAATATGTATTATCACAACGGAGATGTGTATGTAGGTTTCTGGCACCAGAACAAACGGCAGGGAACGGGATCCTATACCTGGCGCGACGGCTCGCGGTATGTCGGAGGTTGGGAAAATGATAAAAAGCACGGGGAAGGAATTTTCAGCTGGAACGATGGTGCTCACTATGAAGGGGGGATGAAAGAGGATCTTCGTCATGGAAAGGGTACGTATGAGTATGCCCACGGTGATAAGTATATAGGAGACTGGAAGGAGGATCTGCAACATGGAAAGGGGATTTATGAATTCCAGAACGGGGATCGCTACGAAGGGGATTACCGGGATGGACAGCGTAGTGGAAACGGGATCTTTACCAGTGTAGAAGGTGAAAAATATGTAGGTTCATTCAAAGATGGTTTCCGGGACGGACGAGGAACCTCTGTCTGGAGTCATGGAGCGGAATACGAAGGTGAATGGAAAGAGGATAAACGTCACGGAAAAGGTAAATATATCTGGGGAAACGGAGATATATATGAAGGCGAATGGCAAAACGACCGCATGCACGGACAAGGGAAATTCACTATAGCCACAGGAGGGTATTATAAAGGTGGATATGTGGATGGTCTGAAAGAGGGAAGTGGTATTGAAGTAGACAGTAAGGGAGTCCGTTATGAAGGATTCTTTAAACAAGATCAAAAAGACGGACCGTTCATTGAAACAGACAGTAATGGGAATGTAATCCGTAAAGGAGAATATACCATGGGACGCATAAAGAGATAAGTCGTAAGTGGTGAGTTTTAAGTTACAAAAGGTAATAAGATACAAGTGGGAGAGGGACCTGAAATCCCGGAATCTTTGTCTTGTGAACCCATTGTAGACAAAGACAAAAGATGTACCATTGAAACTACAGGTCAGATTCATTCATAACCAACAGCCGGCGAAGCCAGTCGAAGACTGAGATAGCTTACCGGGTAATTGCCGGGGCCAATCAGCGGTTGATCTGACTGATGCGCTGGGTGGAACGAAAGTAAGGATAAGATCAGTCCATTGGTTACGGATCTTGTCCTTACTTTCGTTTTACGCGAAGTGTGCCTGTTCTACACCTGTCAGGGTACATACTTAGCAACGGTAACTTGTCAAGAAATACACAGACTTTTTACACAGAACCTCTTTTTTTGCATATACAGTTTGAAAAGCGTTTCTTTGACAGGAAATAAAGAAAGTAAACGATACACAGAGTTTAATTCAAATTAAATAAGAGAATGAAAAAAACATTTTTACCGTTTCTTGTATGTGGGTTATGGGTGGGTTGTCAGTCAGATCAGACACAGGAAGTCATTGTGGAACATATGTACGCTGTTTCTCTTCCCGGATATCTGTCAGAAACGAATGATCTGAACGAAGATGCTTCTCTTCAATACCAGAACCTGTGGAAAGAATTTTATGTGATCATCATCCATGATCTGAAGTCTGAAATGGAAGAGATCCTGGAGGAACATGAGTTGCTGGAGATCTATCCCAATGACCTGGAAGGCTATAGCAGTCTGATCTGGGACGGATTTGAAGAAGATATAGATATACAGAACATTGCAGATACTGTGGATGACAGGATCCATGGTATGCCTGTTAAGTATCGGAAAATAAATGCGGTAGTTGAAGGTCTGGATGTATTCTATTATTTTGCTATCATAGAGGGCAAAGAGAGATTTTATCAGATACTGGCCTGGACGATGACAGAGAAACAAAAAGAGTATGAAGAAGAAATGAAGCGGATGATCTATTCTTTTAAGGAACTCTGAAAACAGCAAAACGAATGACGGGCAAGGAACAGGTACGAGTAGCAGCCCCCCCTATGCTGAGCGTAAAAAGAAAAGGAATACCAGTTTGTCCTCACCGGGTAAACACTTCCCGGTAAAGCGGCTGTCTCCTTATTCAGTCTGTCCTGCAGATGGGCTATATGCATGAGGAGGCAGCCGCTTTTCATAGGATATATTAGGATTCTTTTTCTTCTGCTTCTTTTGCAGGTCGTGCTACCATGCTGCGGAAGGTTGCCGGATAAGGAGTCTCGAACTTCATTTTCTCACCCGTTACCGGATGCTGGAAGATCAGCCGAAATCCGTGCAGAGCCAGTCTGTGTGTGCTTTGGGCTTCCGGATCATAGCGTATGTCTCCTACGATCGGATGGCCCAGATCATTCATGTGCAGGCGAATCTGAGTTTGACGTACATCCTGCGGCTGTAGCTCCACCATAGAGAGGTGGTTGGCTATCTTGATCCGTTTGTAGCGGGTAATGGCTTTATCAGCTCCTCCTCCCAGCGCACCTGCGGCATGGCTCACATATACCTGGTCATCCGCTACCCAGGAAAATACGGTACCGGATTCCTGTTCCAGTTCTCCCCTGACCACACCTGTAAATTTGTACTCCTGTACAGACCTGGACCAGTATTCCTGTAACTTCTTTTGTGTCTTTTCGTCTTTGGCGTAGATCATGATCCCGGAGGTGTCCCGGTCCAGCTTGTGTACAGGGTAGACCCGCCGCTCCTTTCCGGAACGTTGTACATATTCTCTGAGGATCGACAAAGCGGTGCGTTCTTTCCCTTTCCCGGCTGTCGAAGGCAGATTCTCTTTTTTGTTGATGATCAGCAGATAAGCGTCTTCATAAAGCAATTGCATATAATTGCTGTGAAACTCTTTCTTGCCTTTTTCTTTGCTGATCTGTACCAGCATGCCCGGTTTCAACGGAAAGTTGTACTGCGTAGTGATCACATGATCCACATATACCACACGTTTACTGAGCAACTGTTTGAGTTTGTTGCGGCTGGCATCCGGCATTTTGGCAGCCAGGAAATCCATGAGCTCCATGGCTGTCTTAACAGGATAATCGGTGTATCGGGTACGGGCTCTTGCCGTGGGTCTTGGCTTTTTCATGATATATACTTATAAAAAACAGAAGCAGGTTTATTTATATACGATCTGTATGCGGATCAGGAGTTTCCTGTTCCTGCTCCCTCCTGAGTTGGAGCAGCACTACATTTTCTACATGGTGGGTGTGCGGAAACATATCTATCGGCTGTATGGCCTTTACCTGATAGTCCCTGTCCAGCAGCGCCAGATCACGTGCCTGGGTAGCGGGGTTGCAACTGACGTAGACGATCCGCTGCGGACGGGCTTTCCGGATCACCTCCACCACGTCGCCGTGCATTCCGGCACGGGGAGGATCGGTGATGATCACATCCGGCCGGCCATATGCCTCAATGAAAGAATCGGTCAGTATATCTTTCATATCTCCGGCAAAGAAAAGCGTATTGGAAATGCCGTTTATCTGCGCGTTCACTCTGGCATCCTCTATCGCTTCCGGTACATATTCGATACCGATCACCTGCCTCGCGTTGCCTGCTACGAAATTGGCAATCGTTCCTGTACCGGTATACAGGTCATAGACCAATTCCTTTCCGGTGAGCCCGGCAAATTCACGTGTCACCTTATACAGGGTGTAGGCCTGGCGCGAATTGGTCTGATAGAAGGACTTCGGACCGATCTTGAACCGCAATCCTTCCATCTCTTCAAACATATGGTCGTTGCCTTTGAATACCAGCACTTCGCGATCGGTAATGGTGTCATTGGCTTTGTTGTTGACAATATAAAGCAGTGAGGTGATCTCCGGAAAACTATCCGCGATAAACTGAAGCATCGCGCGGAAGGGTTCCATCTCTGCTTCTTCAGCGATCTTGCAGATCAGGATCACCATCAACTCTCCGGTGGTAGAGGTGCGGATGATCAGGTTGCGCAGCATCCCTTCCTGGCTGCGCAGGTCAAAGAAGGTATAGTGGTGATCGTAGGCGTACTGACGTACAGCGTTGCGGATGCGGTTGGATATATCGTCCTGTAACCAGCATTTCTCGATATCAAGTACTTTATCGAAAGCGCCGGGTATATGGAAACCTACGGCATTCATCTGGTCGTACTTTACCTGCTGCTTCACTTCTTCATAGGTGAGCCAGCGTTTGTTGGAGAAGGTAAACTCCAGCTTGTTGCGATAGAAAGTAGTCTCTTCCGATCCCAGGATCGGGGAGACAGGAGGCAGATCGATCTTACCGATACGTGTCAGGTTGTCTGTCACCTGTTTCTGTTTGTAACGGATCTGTTCTTCGTAAGGGAGTACCTGCCATTTGCAACCTCCGCAGACCCCATAGTGCTGACAGAAGGGTACCGCGCGTTGCGGGGAATAGGTATGTATCCGGACGGCTTCTGCCTCTGCGTATTTATTTTTCTTCCGTTTGATCTGCAGGTCCGCGACATCTCCGGGAACTACATAAGGGACAAAGATCACCAGATCATCTATCTTCGCAATGGCCTTTCCTTCGGCAGCCACATCCGTGATCGTTACGTTCTCTAACAAGGGAAGTTCTTTTCTCTTTCTTGACACTTTTACACCAGTATAATAAATTCTGATGCAAAAATAAGCATTTCCGCCGGAAATCTGTCGATTTCGCAGCAATTTAATTTTGCAATGTGTAAATTGCATTTTGTGTGTAAATATTTCGTTGTATTTATTTTGAAGTTCCTTAAAAAGGCTTAGATTTGCGTTCAGAAAAAATCACTAACCCGGAACCCGGTTCGCTTTGTTCCAGAAAAGAGGACGGGTTCTCACATAACTTTAAACACATATTATGGATAAAAAAAGAGTTTACACCTTTGGCAACGGCCAGGCAGAAGGAAAGGCCAGCATGAAAAACTTATTGGGGGGTAAAGGTGCCAACCTTGCCGAAATGAACCTGATCGGTGTCCCTGTGCCTCCGGGCTTCACCATTACTACAGAGGTATGTAGTGAGTATTACGAACTGGGAGAAGATAAGGTGGTAGCCCTTCTGAAGGATGAAGTTGAAAAAGCCATAGCACAGGTAGAAGGATTGATGCGCTCCCGATTCGGGGATGTGGAAAATCCGTTGCTTGTTTCCGTACGTTCGGGCGCGCGCGCTTCTATGCCGGGTATGATGGATACGATCCTCAATCTGGGGCTGAACGACGAAGTGGTAGAAGGACTGATCCGTAAGACCGGAAATGCCTGTTTCGCGTGGGACTCTTACCGTCGTTTCGTACAGATGTATGGCGATGTGGTGCTGGGGATGAAACCGACCAATAAAGAGGATATTGATCCGTTTGAGAAGATCATCGAAGAGGTGAAACACGAGAAAGGCGTGGAATTAGATAATGAACTGTCTGTAGATGATCTCAAAGAACTGGTTGCTAAATTCAAGGCGGCCGTGAAAGAACAAACCGGAAGAAATTTCCCGACCTCTGCCTATGAGCAGCTCTGGGGAGCTGTTTGCGCGGTATTTAACTCCTGGATGAATGAGCGCGCTATCCTCTACAGAAAAATGGAAGGAATTCCCGCGGAGTGGGGCACTGCTGTCAATGTGCAGGCCATGGTGTTTGGTAATATGGGTGAGACTTCGGCAACCGGAGTTTGCTTCTCGCGCGACGCGGGCAACGGAGAAAACCTGTTCAACGGTGAATACCTGATCAACGCGCAGGGAGAAGATGTGGTAGCGGGTATCCGTACACCACAACAGATCACTAAGATCGGCTCACAGCGCTGGGCAGAACTGGCCTGCGTGAGTGAAGAGGAACGTGCCGCCAAATATCCGTCTATGGAAGAGGCCATGCCTGAGATTTATCAGGAACTGGACCGTTTGCAAGCCAAACTGGAAGATCATTACAAAGATATGCAGGACATGGAGTTTACCGTACAGGAAGGCAAGCTCTGGTTCCTGCAGACCCGTAACGGAAAACGCACAGGTGCCGCTATGGTGAAGATCGCTATGGATCTGTTGCGCGAAGGCAAGATCGATGAAAAGACTGCCCTGTTGCGTATCGAACCTAATAAATTAGATGAATTGCTCCATCCGGTATTCGATAAAGACGCGTTGAAGAAAGCCAGCGTGCTGACTCGTGGTCTGCCTGCTTCGCCGGGAGCAGCTACCGGACAGATCGTATTTTTTGCCGACGATGCCTCGGAATGGCACGAAGCCGGCAAGAAAGTAATCATGGTGCGTATCGAGACCTCCCCTGAAGACCTGGCAGGTATGCAGGTGGCGGAAGGTATCCTGACTGCCCGCGGAGGTATGACATCGCACGCCGCGGTAGTGGCCCGCGGTATGGGGAAATGCTGTGTGTCGGGGGCGGGTGCCCTGAATATAGATTATAAGAACCGTACCGTAGAGATAGATGGTGTTACGCTGAAAGAGGGAGATTATATTTCGCTCAACGGTACTACCGGAGAGGTATACAAGGGTAAAGTGGAGACGCAGGCGGCAGAGTTGTCTGATGACTTTGCCGAACTGATGAAACTGGCTGATACATACACCCGGTTGCAGGTACGTACCAATGCCGATACTCCGCACGATGCCCGGGTGGCACGTGATTTCGGCGCGGTAGGTATCGGTCTTTGCCGCACGGAACATATGTTCTTTGAAGGAGACAAGATCAAAGCCATGCGTGAAATGATCCTGGCAGAAGATGCCGAAGGTCGTCAGAAAGCACTTGCCAAGATCCTTCCTTACCAGCAAAGCGACTTCAAAGGTATCTTCAAAGCGATGGCGGGCTGTCCGGTGACGGTGCGTCTGCTTGATCCTCCTTTGCATGAGTTTGTACCCCATGATCTGAAAGGACAACAGGAGATGGCAGATTCTATGGGAGTCAGCCTGCAACATATCCAGCAACGCGTGGAATCTTTGTGTGAGCACAATCCCATGCTCGGACACCGCGGTTGCCGCCTGGGAAATACATATCCGGAGATCACACAGATGCAGACCCGTGCCATTCTGGGGGCTGCCCTGGAATTGAAGAAGGAAGGCATAGAGACTCTTCCGGAGATCATGGTGCCGCTGACCGGTATCCTGTATGAGTTCAAAGAACAGGAGAAGGTGATCCGTGACGAAGCTGAAAAATTATTCGCTGAGGTGGGTGATCGTATCGACTATAAAGTAGGGACTATGATCGAGATCCCACGCGCGGCACTGACTGCCGATCGCATCGCTTCTTCGGCTGAATTCTTCTCTTTCGGAACAAACGACCTGACTCAGATGACTTTCGGATATTCGCGCGACGATATTGCTTCGTTCCTGCCGGTTTATCTCGAAAAGAAAATACTGAAGGTAGATCCGTTCCAGGTACTGGATCAGAATGGGGTAGGGCAGCTTGTACGCATGGCCACAGAAAAAGGACGCGCGATCCGTACCGATCTGAAATGCGGTATTTGTGGTGAACACGGGGGTGAACCTTCGTCTGTGAAGTTCTGCCATCAGGTAGGTCTCAACTATGTAAGCTGTTCTCCGTTCCGTGTACCTATTGCCAGATTGGCGGCGGCACAGGCAGCGATTGAAGAATAGGGATAACCTCTGATGTAAAAATAAACGAAAAGTCTTCCATGGCATGGAAGACTTTTTTTTATGGCAGAAGGGACTTAACTTGTCTGTATTTGGGAAAGTGGTTAGTTGATTTTCGGTATCTGTATCCCTGACAAGACGTTTTTTTGTATGTTGCAAACCCAATTATTCTTTCCTGTTTTACGGTAGTTATTTCCCAAATTTGGGAAATAACTACCGTAAAACAGGAAGAAACTCCGGATTTTCGGAAGAAACTACCCGAAAACGGGAAAGAATGCCACAAAGTAAAATAAAGAAAAGTAAAGTAAAACAGAATAAAATAAAACAAATCAAACCAGAATAAAGTAAAATAAATGCTTTTCTCCGCGGAAAAGCAGGAGAATGTATGAAAGGAGAAAAAGGAATAGGTGAAGATGTTTGTATTTTTTACGAAGTAGCCCATTGTGTTTTCATCCTGACAGGAAATCTTTTCGGTGCTATAGAGACAAAACAGACCGGGTGAACAGAAGGATAGGAACAGGAAATGAACACGGCGTTTTGGCTGCTGCAATACAGCGGTCAGTTTGCCGGAGTTGAGCGGTCAGTTTGCTGAAATGGAGAGGTGTGTTTGCCGGAGTGAATGCGTGTACATAAAAAAGGGAGATCCGAAGAAAAATAATTCCTCTACGTAGAGACGTAAACAACGGAAAAACTCCGAAAGTCAATCTGCCAGTTCTTTAAGTAGCTTGAAATGTTCGATCAGGTCGCGGAAATCCTGGTCGTTACATATATCAAACCGGTTCCACAAATCGCCCAGGATAACCGCTCCTCCGAATCCGAAATCTTTGATCTCCATGATATTGTCCGCGTTTACTCCTCCCAGTGCCATGACGCTCTGATCGATAATACCCTGGCGGGCACCTTCCCGCAGTTGTTCTGGAGTATACGTGGAGTAATAGTTGACCTTGGATATACTGTCATAGATCGGGCTCAGAAACACATAGTCGTAACACTGTCTTTTTTGTACCACTTCATCAAACGAGTGGCAGGAGCAGCTCAGATGGCCCGAGTAGTCATCAGGCGCGTTGGGATTGCGCGTATTGAGATGAATACCCATCAGGTTAAACTCCTTTTTCATGTAGAAATGTTCGTGTGTGACAATACGGCGGTGGTATTTTTCGGGAATAAGTGTAAGCAGTCTTTCCGAATAGATGGCAGGAGTCTCCGGCTTTCTTAAATGGAGAATATCCAGTCCCTCTTCGAACAACGCTGTAATGATCTTATCCTCTTCCACAAAGAAAGTAGGTGTGGTTATAACGATCAGTTTCATGATAGTGCCGAACAATATCTGTAACAAAGTTACAAATTAACTCTATTGTTTACTAATGTTTAAAGTGAAATAATATTAGATCGCATACTCCGCAGATCGATCGTCCATAGTTTCCCGGAAAGGACTTCCCCGAATCCGCAGATGATCTTGATCACTTCCGTTGCTTCTACACAACCTACAATACCCGGAGTGATACCCATCACTCCCTTCGGAGGTGAGGGCATACCGGTCATCTCCTCTTCGTCGGGGAAGAGATCCCGATAGGAGTATCGGCCGTGTGGGTAATTGAAAACCGATACCTGGCCTTCAAACGCGCGGATAGCTCCGTATACATAGGGTTTATCTAAGGCAGAGGCAGTATCCTGTATCAGGTAGCGGGTGGCAAAGTTATCACAACCATCTACTACCAGATCATAGTCGGCCAGCAGCTTCAGGGCATTCGTAGCAGTGAATCGTTCGTTGTGGGCAATGATGTTTACTTCGCTGTTGAGTGCGCGAAGGCGGCGGGCCGCGCAACCGACTTTGCTCATACCCGTTTCTGCTTCCGTGTAGAGGATCTGTCGCTGGAGATTGGTGATGCTCACTTGATCGTCGTCTACCAGTCCGAGCGTACCTGTTCCGGCACCGGTCAGATAGAGAGCAACCGGGGAGCCCAATCCGCCCGCGCCTACCAGCAATACGCGCGCATGGCGTAGTTTTTCTTGTCCTGTAACGCCTATTTCCGGCAATATCAGTTGCCTGTCATAACGTGTTTCTGTCTGCATATAGTAAGAGGGATTAATTTATTTACAATGGAACAATTTACGATTGAAATGAGATAGGATGATTCATACATGATGCATAGACGAATTCATCCTCATACAGAGACACATATATGTGCCTCTGCTGTGTAGTCCGGCACAACTGTGTGTCTGGCTATCTCTGGGCTCACTATCTTATATTTCCTATCTGGTTCATTGTATGACTATGATTGAATTATTTATCCCATAAATGATCTTCCATCCTGCTGATACTTACTTATACGTGCCCCTGACGAATATAAATGCCTGATAAAGACATGGCTCTGTATCGGGTTTGCACCGCGGAGACGCACATACGCGTCTCGTCTGTTTGCATATAAAATTCGCGTATTGAGATTTATGAAAGATTTAAATACGTGTCCTTTCTGTATTTTCAATCGTTCATTCGTCCATCTTTCCGCGTCTTTACAGGAGGAAGCAGTTGCCCGATCTGTCGGGACAGATAACTTGCTATCCCCTTACTTTTTTACGTCAAAAGCACTGTCCCAGTCTTTCCATACCGGTTCAATTCCCATGCGTTTCAGATCTCTCTCTACCTCAGTCGCTGTTCGTTCATCACTGACGTGGAATTGTTCCAGTGACTGTGGATAGCTGAAATATCCGCCGGGTTCGGTTTTGCTTTCCGCGCTCAGCGACGTAACTCCCAGTGTAGCCATGTGATTACGTATCCGGGCACTTTCCCGGGTAGAAAAGGAAATGTCTACATCCCGGTCGAAGATGCGCGTGGCGAAAGTCAATTGTGCCAATTCGCGGTCAGTCATGAGGATGTTCGGCTGAAATCCGCCATTTTCCGAAGGGCGCATCCTCGGAAAATTCACACTGTATCGGGTCTGCCAGTAATGTTTTTGCAGGTAGCGCAGGTGATACGCCATCAGGGTAACATCTGTGCGCCAATCTTCCAGGCCGATCAGTACGCCCAGCCCGATCTTATGTACTCCTGCCTGTCCCATGCGATCAAAACCGTTGACACGCCACTCGAATCGGGATTTCATGCCGCGTGGATGATAGGTAGCGTATCGCTCCCGGTTGTAGGTTTCCTGAAAGCAGATCACCCCGTTGAGTCCGGCATCGATAAGCAATTTGTATGCTTCGGTTTTCAGCGGCATTACCTCTATCTGTAAATGAGAGAAATAAGGCTTTGCCAGTCGCAGGGCACGTTGCAGGTAAGGTACGCCTGCTTTGGCAGGATTCTCTCCTGTCACCAGCAACAGATTGTCAAAAGGGGCCAGCCTTTTGATAGCTTTGTATTCATTTTCTATCTCCTCCTCAGTCAGGATCGTACGGGGCAGGGGATTGTGATGATTAAATCCGCAATAGATACAGGAATTGGTACATGAATTGGTCAGGTAGAGCGGGATGTACATAGAAATGGTATTACCGAACCGTTGCCGGGTATATTGCTGACTCAGCCGGGCCATAGTCTCCAGATGGGGAGCCGCCGCCGGAGAGACGAGTGCCTGGAAGTCTTCTATCGTACGGTGTTCCTTACGGAGTGCCCGCTGTACATCCTGTTCTGTTTTTGTATAGATCTCCTCCGAGGTTTGTTGCCAGGAGATCTTTTCAAGTTCGTCAGAAAAAAACATGAGGTTTATTTACGGATTTACGATTTTACGATTTTACGATTTTTTGTGGGTACTCACCTCTGTTTGAAGCCTGCTGCCACTCTTGTGTAGAATATCAGATAAACAGACTTAACCAACGAACTGAATGGTACATAGCCAATCATTTATCTGTTGGGTCTCAGTTTCTTTTGTACAAGCAGACGGGTCTTACGCAGGGTAGCCACTGTCCCTTTCGGGTAGAGTTCCGGATCGGCATGTTCCAGATAGAGCGTCAGTTCGGGCAATAGCTCCGGTTGTTTCAGACTCAGCTTATAGGCCATCTTGATACAGAGTGCCTGTACAGCTACTGTTTCGTCCGGAGCAAGCATACGTTCGAGGCAGAGGTCAAACAGCCTCACCGGAAAGGGTTCGCCTACAGGCAGCCTGTATAATAGCGAGAGTAATTCGCGCCGGATACCCGGTTGCGTATATCGGCAAGCCTTTCCGGTCAGTTCTTCCCGGTAAGGAAGCAACAGTTCCGGTTTGCGGAGCCCGAGGTGCTTACAGGCCCACGCTGCCCGCCAGTTGACGCGGGGAGCCGGATCATCGATCAGCGCGAACAAGGCTGTCAGGGATTCCGGATGTCCGGCTACAAAATCGACTAAGCAGTTGATCGTGTTTTTAGACAACTGATTGGCCAATTGTTCCCGGAAGTTCTGCGTTTGTTCCGTATACATAGGACTCTTCTTCATCAGACTACTTTTGCATACCATCCTGCAGATCCCGGCTCAGGCGCATGGCACAGAAGTGAGGACCACACATGGTGCAATATGCTTCATCTTCGTGCTGTCCGGCTTTGAAGTATTCCAGGGCCCGTTCCGGATCGAGAGAGAGGCTGAACTGATCTTTCCAGCGGAATTCGTAACGCGCTTTGGAGAGGGCATTGTCCCTGACCTGTGCTCCCGGATGCCCTTTGGCCAGGTCGGCAGCGTGAGCAGCAATCTTATAAGAGATCACTCCTACGCGTACATCCTCTTTCTGCGGAAGTCCCAGGTGTTCTTTCGGGGTTACATAGCAGAGCATGGCAGTGCCCAGCCAACCGATCTGCGCGGCGCCGATAGCCGAAGTGATGTGATCGTAACCCGGCGCGATGTCTGTCACCAAAGGTCCCAGGGTATAGAAGGGAGCCTGGTGACAGGTATGTATCTGTCGTTCCATATTTTCCCGGATCTTATGCATAGGCACATGGCCCGGACCCTCGATAAAAGCCTGTACATGCTTGTCCCAGGCACGTTGTACCAATTGGCCCAGTGTATCCAGTTCGGCAAACTGCGCGTCGTCGTTGGCATCCTGGATCGATCCGGGACGTAGTCCGTCGCCCAACGAAATGGCTACGTCATACTGTGCCAGTATGTCACAGATGTCGTCGAAATGCTCGTAGAGGAAACTCTCCTTACCATGTACCATACACCATTTGGTCAGGATACTTCCGCCGCGGGAGACAATTCCTGTGAGGCGCTTCCCGGGCAGGTGCACATGCTTCAGACGGATACCCGCGTGGATCGTGAAATAGTCTACCCCCTGTTCGCACTGCTCGATCAGGGTATCGCGGTAGATCTCCCAGGTGAGCTCTTCCACCTTGCCATCTACCTTTTCCAGCGCCTGATAGATAGGTACGGTACCTACGGGTACGGGACAGTTGCGGAGGATCCATTCGCGTGTCTCGTGGATATGAGCACCTGTAGAGAGGTCCATCAGTGTATCTCCTCCCCAGTGGCAACTCCATACAGCTTTTTCTACCTCTTCTTCGATACCTGAAGTAGTAGCGGAATTGCCGATATTGGTATTGATCTTTACCAGGAAATTGCGGCCGATGATCATGGGTTCGGCTTCCGGATGGTTGATGCTGGCAGGAAGTACCGCTCTTCCGGCGGCTATCTCGTCGCGTACGAATTCCGGGGTGATGTGCGTCGGTATGCCCAGCGCCTCACAGTTCATATTTTCCCGGATAGAGACATACTCCATTTCAGGGGTAATGATGCCTTGCCGGGCGTAGTACATCTGTGTGATCTGCTTTCCCTGCCGCGCGCGGTAGGGGAGGGCAATGTGTCCGAAACGAAGGGAGTCGAGTGATGGGTCCCGGCGACGCGTCCGGCCATACGCGGAGGTGATTTCCGGCAACTGCTCTATATCCGGATTTTTGCGGATATAGGCTTCTCTCCATCGGGGGAGCCCTTTTCTGAGATCTATAGAAGCGTTGGGATCGCTATACGGACCGCTGGTGTCGTAGATATAGATCTCCGGATTTTTCCGCATCTCTTTTTGGCCTTCTCTGTCGGAAACTGTAGGCATCTGATGTACTTTGCGCATGGCTACCTTCAGTTCCGGATAGAGCTGGCCAGGCATATATACCTTCTCAGAATTGGGGTATGGGGTTCGGGTGATTTCTTTCATCGGGTTTGGTGTTCAGGATATATCATGGAGGAATGAGGTCAGCGGAGAACTCGCGGAGGCAACACTGCCTGTTTCTCCCAATCCGGAGAGATAGGCAACGCGTCCGGCTTCTACCGCCTGGCGGAAAGCCAGTGCCATACGCACCGGATCTCCGACCCCTGCGATGGCCGTGTTGACCAATACCGCCGAGGCACCCATTTCCATGGCTTCCGCGGCATGACTGGGAGCACCGATGCCTGCGTCTACCACTACAGGCACACGGGACTGTTCGATGATGATGCGCAGAAAATCGCGTGTCCGTAGTCCTTTATTGGAGCCGATAGGAGCTCCCAGCGGCATCACAGCTGCTGCTCCGGCCTCTTCCAGGCGTTTGCAGAGGACCGGATCGGCCTGGCAATAGGGGAGTACGGTGAATCCCAGCCGGGCCAGTTCTTCTGTCGCTTTCAGGGTCTCTACCGGATCGGGCAGCAGGTAGCGCGGATCGGGGTGTATCTCCAGTTTGAGCCAGGAGGTTTCAAAGGCTTCCCGGGCCAGCTGGGCAGCAAATACTGCCTCCTGCGCGTTTCTTACTCCTGAGGTATTGGGAAGCAGTTGAATGTGCGGTGCCTGGATATGCCGGAGCATATCATCTCCCGGGTTGTCGGTGTCTATACGTTTCATGGCTACAGTCACCATCTGAGTGCCTGAGGCTGTGACAGACTCTTTCATCTGTGGGTTGGAACTGAATTTGCCGGTTCCTAAAAATAACCGGGAGTCAAACTCCCGGTTTCCGATCGTAAGTTTGTCCATTCTCTATAAATTATAAGTAAGTTCTTTTTCTCTCTCTGTAAGTGGCTGTCAGGAGGTAGACCGCTTCTTTAGTGAGTCCTGAAGAAAGAACGGAAGCGTCTGATCATACATTTTGTCTGTGTCGATCTGCGATTCCGTGGAACCTCCTGAAAGCTATTTATTCTTCCTTCCAGCAACGGATAAATCGTGCTGTCTCCGCTTCGGGCCGTGCAGCCTGCAATAGGGCTCCGGAGACAGCTATTCCTTGTATGCCGGTGCGCCGCAGGGCAGGCAGATCTTCACATAGGATGCCGCCAATGGCTACTACAGGCAGTGTAATACCGGACGCCCGCATATACCTGAGAATATCTGTATACCCTTCCTGGCCCAGAACCGGGCTCAGGTTTTTCTTGGTGGTGGTATAGCGGAACGGACCTATCCCCACATAGTCCGCTCCGTCCCGATGGTGCCGTTGCACGGTTTCAAAGCTATGGGCCGTGCCCCCGATCAGGTAATCCTTTCCCAGCAAGGCGCGTGCCTCCCGGACGGGCATATCCGACAATCCCAGGTGTACACCATCCGCCCCGATCTCAGCAGCCAGTTTCACATGATCGTTCAGGATCAGCCGGGCCCCATATTTCCGGCATTCTTCCCGGAGCAATCTACCTGTCTTTGCGACCTCCTCCACAGAGGCCTCTTTCATACGCAACTGTATCCAGCGACACCCTCCCCGCAAGGCAAGTAAAGCACCGCTGAGCGTATCGTAGCGGCTGGTCTGATGAGTGATAAACTGCAGGTCAAACATATCAGCCTCCGCAAGCCGCTTTGATAATGATGATACTGTCGTTGGCTTTCAGATCGTACGAGATCCAGTCTTTACGCGGGATCAGTGAATGGTTGACTGCCACGGCAATCCCTCGTGTAGGGAGTTCGAGCTGATTACTGAGTTGGGCCAGTGAAGAGCCCACAGGAATGTCCATTGTTTTTGTTGTTAACAAGTATTTTCATGCAGATATAAAATTGATAAATGTGGTGGAATGTAGGTAAATACAAAGAGAGAGCGGGTACATCAGAGAAAAGAATGTCCTACAAATCCCTACGTCAGTACTAACTGAATCAGGTTCTTAGGGTATGATCTCAGCCTGCTGTCAGGCACCCCTTTGTCTTTACGTCGGACAAAGTAAACAAAAAAAACAGAGAAACGAAAAGATTTGCGATTTACTTATTCAGGATTTGCCGCTTTGTCGTCATCCGCAGCGGATAAAGAACGCGAAGAGAGGTCGACATACAAGAATTCACGTCCCGGCAGATCCGGAGATCCAGGTGTATCATCTATTATTGATTTACGCGTTAATACACATAAATGCCGATGCCACCCCTTCTTTCAATCGTATATGGTATACCGGTACATCGTACACCTGTTCATCGTACATCTATTCAGGCTCCGTGACCGGATGTGTAAATACAAATCGTGCTCCGTCGTGATAGTCTTTATCGATCCGGATCTCTCCTCCGAGCCTGCGGACAATCAACTGGCAGATAGACAGACCGAGCCCTGTGCCCTGAACAAACTCATTGAGCTTTTCGAATCGTTGGAATATCTTTTCCTGTTTCTCTTCCGGTATGCCACACCCTGTATCGGTGACGGAGAACTGTACCATTCCCGCTTGTTGATCTACATGAAATGCAAGTGTAATACTTCCCCCGTCAGGGGTAAATTTCAGCGCGTTGTTGAGCAGGTTGCTGATGACTTGTTGCAGACGTAGCGGATCGGTATAGAGCAGGTAAGAATCCTCATGAGGTTCAAATACAAGTTTTACATTTGTTTTTTGTTCTCATCCGTCAGACGTATGATGTTGCGTCCGTGGGCTACCACATCACACCATTCATAGCTGAATGTATATTTGCCCGATTCGAGCCGGGAAAGATCCAGAATATCATTGATCAGTTGCATCAGCAGATCTGAGTTGGTACGGATGATCTCCACGTATTCTTTCTGCTCTTCGGTGGGGTTTTCCATATCATCTACCATCAGACTGGTGAAACCGACAATCGCGTTGAGCGGGGTGCGGATCTCGTGGCTCATGTTAGAGACAAACGCGCTTTTCATCCGATTGGCCTCTTCGGCTTGTTCTTTGGCACGTCGCAGCTCTTTTTCCGAACGTTTCAGTTTGTTTTTATCAATCCTCAGTTTGCGGGTGACGATCTGAAGGTGATTTCTGAGGTTTTTGATCTTGAAGTAATAATAGAGTGCGATCAGCAGTCCCAGGAACAACAGGCCAAACAGCAGTCCCAGGATAATGAGCTCGTTGCGGTAGGTATCATATAGGGTAATGTTGCGGTTGATCACAATGGCCCCTTCCGGCAGATACTCTTCCCGGATACCCATTTGTTTGAGCCGGGCAGCATCAAAGCGATACTCACAGGGGGTATGCTGGAAGTCAGGCTCTTCCGCGATACGCAGGTCGAGCAGGCGATAGGCCTTTTCTCCGAGTTTTCTTCCTGTTTCGGTATTCTCAGGAGGCACACATCCGCCTATAGCTGTACGTCCGATCTGATTACCGCTCAGGCTGAAGACCGGCAGATTGCGAGCTCCCGACATCAGGGCATATTTTCCGTTGCCGCTATTGATCGTTCCCGAACATTCCATACTCCACACACCAAGTAATATCACCGTGTTGCTGGGAAGCCCCTGGATAATTTCCGCGGCCTGATCTAAATTGGATTCCCTACCGTCTATAAAAACAGGAGTGAGTTCCGGATATTTTTCAAGTTCCTTTTTCACCTGTGTAGTCTGGGACAGACCGTGATAGGAGTGGTCTGCCATAAATACTAAGTATTCCGTATCCGGATACAGAGAACGTATCATCTCAATGCTGTGAGGAATGTCGTAATGGAACGTATGGCAGTCTTGTATGTTGTAACCAGCCGTTTTTTCTATCAGGTCTACATGTGCCGGATCCCGCGGGAACGGGTCGGTATCTTCTTCCGGAAGTTCGATTCCGTAGCGGGGAGCCATAGCTAAGATCACAGGCATCTGCCTGTAGGATTCCTCTTTCAGAGAGAAGAAAGTACTCCATGCCTCACCACCCAGCAATACAATTAAGCGGGCCTGACTGTGATGGTCCAGTATGCTGCGCATTTCACTGCGCCAGTGGCAGAAGTCTTCTATACTTCCGGCATTCATATTTTCAATAACGATGGATGAACTCCCACCCAGCGATCTGTACGTATCAATGAAATAATTGATATGTTGGTACACCTCTCTGGTTCCGGCGTTGTGAGAGCTTACGAAAAGTATTTCGTTCTTTTCCCCTTCGGCAGCATATAAGATTCCGGAGAAGACGAAAGAACAGATCAGACAGATACTTACTCTTCTGAAAATGTTGGCGGTACACATAAAATTCATCATATGAATTGTTTCGTTCATTCACGGAAAGCGGTGCCGTGATGTCTCCCCTGGGGGTGTTTTTTGAACAGATCGGTGAAGGCAAGTCCTTGTTTAGGTATATCTTAAGGTTAAAATAGGTGGTAAGAAAAAGCCACCGACCTGGCGATGGCTTTTCCGGGTTCCGGGTTCCGGACGGTTACATTCTGCTTTCTACGACATCCCAGTCTATGATCTTCCAAAGTTCTTTGATGTGGTCGGCCCTGCGGTTCTGATAATCCAGGTAATAAGCATGTTCCCATACATCAAAGCCAAGCAGTGGGGTAAGTCCTGAGCGTACCGGATTGCTTCCGTTGGCTTCTTTGGTAATGTGCAACCTTCCTCTGCTGTCTATGGACAACCAGCTCCAGCCCGACCCGAACAGAGAAACAGAGGCATCGTTAAACTCTTTCTGGAAATTTTCAAAACTTCCGAAGTCGTGCCGGATGGCTTCCGACAGTTGGCCACTGGGTTCACTCTTTGTCTGATTGGCAGTGAACTGGCTAAAGTAGAGTGTGTGGTTGAGCACCTGTCCGGCATTGTTGAAGATACCGCCGTCGGGAGCCGTAGCTACGATCTCTGCTACGCTTTTTCCTTCAAATTCTGTTCCTGGAATCATCTTGTTGAGGTTGTCCACATAGGTTTGCAGGTGTTTGCCGTAGTGAAGTTCGATGGTTTGCTGACTGATCACCGGTTCCAGTGCATTCGTCGCATACGGAAGGTTAGGCATTTGGTACGTCATACTCATGATAATTAAGTAAGTTAATAATGTACTCATAGTTATTTGTATGAAAGGCTTATGCACGTAAAGATAACTATCTTTATTCACATTTTCATTATATACACTGCCTTTTTAGTTTATGATTTTACATTTATAAGGTGAACACGTGCTTCTGGTAAAAGTTCATTCCCATCCAGATAGGGAAAAAAGAAAGAATACTTCCGTAGGTAGGACAGGGTGTAAAATATCATGTATTGCTCTCCCGCTTACTGACGCTTTCTCACAGGAGGGTAAATCCGCCGGTTCATAGGCAATTGAAGAAGCTCCTGTGGATCGGTCCGGGGAAGTAGTATGCCAAGAATGTTCACTTCTCAACAGAGCGTGTCACTGACAGGAGGGTTAACACTTTTAAGGTAAATACAGTTTTTATTGGACTGTATAAAATCGTTTATCCGTTCGTTTACACAGACCTTCATACATACATTTTCCTCTAAAACAGAAAGAGGGTATCGCTATTTCGGGGAATGTTATTACTTTTGCCGCCATGAAGACCAACTTTATAGATGAACTTAACGAAAGCCAGCGTGAAGCGGTACTTTACAATGAAGGGCCCTCCCTGGTAATAGCCGGGGCAGGTTCGGGCAAGACCCGCGTACTTACTTATAAGATCGCTTACCTGCTGGAGAACGGTTACGAACCCTGGAGCATACTGGCACTTACCTTTACGAATAAAGCAGCCCGCGAGATGAAAGAGCGTATTGCTCAGGTGGTCGGACAGAAACGGGCGCGTCTTCTGTGGATGGGTACTTTTCATTCAGTCTTCTCACGTATTCTGCGCAGTGAAGCGGACAAACTGGGATTTCCTTCGCGTTTTACCATCTATGATACCGCCGACAGCCGCAGTCTGATCCGCGCGATCATCAAAGAGATGGGGCTCGATGAGAAGGTATATCGTCCGGGCATTGTACAGGCACGTATCTCAAATGCCAAAAACCACCTGGTTGCTCCGTCGGGATATGCTTCCCACAAAGAAACGTATGAAGCAGACTGTGCGGCTCATATACCATCTATCCGGGATATATACAGTAGGTACTGGCAACGCTGCCGCCAGTCAGGAGCGATGGATTTCGACGATCTGCTGATGAATACTTATATCCTGTTCCGGGATTTTCCTGATGTCCTGGAGCGTTACCGGCAGCAATTCCGTTATATTCTGGTAGACGAGTATCAGGATACCAACTTTGCACAGCACAGTATTGTGCTCCAGCTGAGTCAGGAACATCGTCATATCTGTGTGGTAGGTGATGATGCGCAGAGTATTTATTCGTTCCGCGGAGCCAATATCGATAATATACTTTATTTTACCCATACCTATCCCGAAGCGCGGGTCTTCAAACTGGAGCAGAACTATCGTTCTACACAAACCATTGTGGGAGCTGCCAACAGTCTGATCGAGAAAAATTCCAGACAGATACGCAAAGAGGTCTATTCCAGAAACGATCGTGGAAAAGCCATCGAAGTATTTCAGGCTTACAGCGATATAGAAGAGGGAGACATGGTGACCAATACCATTGCCTCCATGAAGCGCGACGGCGGGTACGACTATTCCGATTTTGTGATTCTCTACCGCACCAACGCGCAAAGTCGTGTCTTTGAGGAGGCGCTGCGCAAACGAAGTATTCCCTATAAGATATATGGCGGACTTTCTTTCTACCAACGCAAAGAGATCAAAGATGTGATCGCCTATTTCCGTATGGTAGTCAACCCTTACGACGAGGAGGCATTCAAGCGGATCATCAACTATCCGGCGCGGGGGATTGGGGATAAAACAATAGGCAAGATCGCCACTGCCGCCCATACAAACGGGGTAAGTCTCTGGACCATAGTCTCTGATCCGCTCTCTTTCGGATTGGATATAAACAAGGGTACTCATGCCAGATTACAGGGATTCTGCGAGCTGATCTCCTCTTTTATGGAAGATGTATCCCGGAAAAACGCTTATGAACTGGGGCGGGAGATTATCCGTCAGTCGGGCATCATGGCCGATGTCTGTCAGGATGCCACGCCGGAAAATCTGAGCCGCAAAGAGAATATCGAAGAACTTGCCAATGGGATGAGTGATTTCTGCGCCATGCGGCTGGAAGAAGGCAATCCGCAGGTTTTTCTGATTGATTACCTCTCTGAAGTATCGCTCCTGACTGATCAGGACGAAGACAAAGAGGGGGATGATCGGAAAGTGACACTCATGACCATCCACGCGGCCAAAGGCCTGGAATTTAAGAATGTATTTGTGGTAGGGCTGGAAGAGAATTTATTTCCCGGCGCGATGGCAGGAAGCACTCCGCAGGGGATGGAAGAAGAACGGCGTCTGTTCTATGTGGCCATTACCCGGGCCGAGGAGAATTGTTTTCTCTCTTATGCCCGCAGTCGCTACCGATACGGTAAGATGGAGTTCAGCAGTCCCAGTCGTTTCTTCCGGGATATTGATGTGGAATACCTTCAGCTACCCGATGAAGAGGGACATATCACTGCTGTAGACCGGTATGCGGAACAATTTCGTCAGGAGATGGACGAAGCCTATCGGGAAGTCACAGGTACACCTCCTCCGCGTCAGACAGAACGTAACTACCTGGAAAGGCGGAAGCCCACTGCTGCTGCGTCCGTTGCTTCGTCCCGGTCGCTGAGGAGTGGGTCTACCTTTGCAAAGGGGAATGCCTCTACAGCCGGGCAGGCAGGTCTTCAGGCCGGGCAGACCATTGAGCACGAACGCTTCGGCATAGGAGAGGTTGTGCGTGTGGAGGGACAGGGAGACAATGCCAAGGCAACCATCCGTTTCCGCAATGCCGGAGACAAACAGTTGCTGCTCCGGTTTGCCCGTTTCAAAGTGGTGGAGTGAAACCAGCGGATAGGAATATGGACGATGTACTGAACCAACGGTCAGCGAAGCTAATTACGAGGTACGGTTTTATATGCAGGTACCCGACCTACCACTCATCGAAAGAGGGTGGCTCAAAATGAGTGCGTTGCGACTCTGTTTCTCAAATGTACCAGTTGTATACCTGTTAGTATATTGCTGCAAAAGTAAATGTATTACAAGTAAATTCAGATAAAATGGGGTCATGGTTTGTAAATTGGCACATCCGAAAGACTTGGATGTGAACCTGCGGTCAGCCAGGCTGATCGTCCCGGGTGGAACCCGGAGTAGGCAGGCTACCTCACTGAATACCCCGCTGAAAGAGGTGCCCCCTGGATACAGCCTCATACGCTGATAAAGATAATAATATAATACTTATTCTATGATTGAATTTGAACGTTTTCCTTCGCCTTGCTATATCTTGGAAGAGGAGTTGCTGCGCGACAACCTTCGGCTCATCCGGCAGGTAGCCGACCGTGCGGAAGTAGAAATCATCCTGGCCTTCAAATCCTTTGCCATGTGGCGTACGTTTCCTGTCTTCCGGGAGTATATAGATCATTCCACAGCCAGCTCGGTCTATGAAGCGCGATTGGCTCTGGAAGAGTTCGGAAGCAAAGCGCATACCTATTCGCCGGCATATACCGAAGCCGACTTTCCGGAACTGATGCGATGCAGTACGCACATTACATTCAACTCTCTTTCGCAATTCCAGAGGTTTTATCCGCAGACGCTGCAACATCCGGACGAGATCTCCTGCGGTCTGCGCATCAATCCGGAATATTCGGAGGTAGAGACCGAACTCTACAATCCCTGCGCGCCCGGTACCCGCTTTGGTGTCACAGCCGATCTGCTGTCGGAAAAGTTGCCCCGGGGAGTAGAAGGTTTTCATTGCCATACACACTGCGAATCTTCTTCTTATGAACTGGAGCGCACCTTGCGGCACATAGAAGCTAAGTTTTCCCACTGGTTTCCTCAGCTTAAATGGCTCAATCTGGGAGGGGGCCATCTGATGACGCGTAAAGACTACGATACAGAGCATCTTATCCGATTGTTACAAGGGCTCAGGAGGCGTTATCCTCATCTGCGGATCATTCTGGAGCCGGGATCGGCATTCACCTGGCAGACAGGTGTGCTTACTTCCGGGATTGTAGACATTGTAGAGAGCAAAGGCATCCGTACGGCGATCCTCAATGTGAGTTTTACCTGCCACATGCCCGATTGTCTGGAGATGCCCTATCAGCCGGTCGTACGAGGCGCGCAGATCGGAGAGCAGGGCCCTTATACTTATCGTCTGGGCGGAAACTCCTGCCTGAGCGGTGATTACATGGGCATGTGGAGTTTCGATCATGAATTGCAGATCGGAGAGCGTATTGTATTCGAAGATATGATGCATTACACCATGGTCAAAACAAATATGTTCAACGGCATTCATCATCCCGCCATCGCCATGTGGAGCCGCGAAGGAGAAGCTCATATTTTCCGTGAATTTCATTACGAAGATTATCGCGACCGAATGAGCTGAAAATCATACAGGTGAAACACATACGGTGAAAAAGGTTAACTATTCTTCGAAAAAAAGAGATTAAAAGTTTGGAAAATTACGGAATTTCCATACCTTTGCATCCGCAATCGCGAAAGTAGCTCAGTTGGTAGAGCATAACCTTGCCAAGGTTAGGGTCGCGGGTTCGAATCCCGTCTTTCGCTCGCTCCATGAATTGTTTTTATGCCCAGGTGGCGGAATGGTAGACGCGCTCGTTTCAGGTGCGAGTGTTGAGAGACGTGCAGGTTCGAGTCCTGTTCTGGGCACACCATTCAACAAATGAGTTTCGTTTGTTTGACGTATTGGAGAGATGGCGGAATTGGTAGACGCGCTACTTTGAGGGGGTAGTGACAGTTATGTCGTGTGAGTTCGAGTCTCATTCTCTTCACCCCACAGGCAACTGGCGAAAGTAGCTCAGTTGGTAGAGCATAACCTTGCCAAGGTTAGGGTCGCGGGTTCGAATCCCGTCTTTCGCTCAACTTCATTTGGAAAAAGAAAGTCGTTCAGGGACGAACGAAGAAAAAAGGCTGCAAATCAATAGTTTGCAGCCTTTTTTATTTCCTCAATTTGCCTTTTAAAGTCATTTTTTGCCCTTCTCAGACAGGTAAAAAGGTGGTCATTCGGGAATCTCAGAAAGATTTACAACCAATGTTCCCGATTGGTGGTAAATCGGGAACCAAAATGAACCTGAAAAATGTTCCCGATTTCAATTCTAAATAATTGTTATATGGCCATTTATGTCTGTACAAGTCACCCATTGACTGCTCTTGAAAAATGTGTTAGCTATAACTTGGTAACGTCATTTAAAAAGAGCGAAAAATGATGCAAAAACAGATATGTAAAGCCCTGTTTCTCATCAGGGAAAACAGGCTTTTGAAGAATGGAAAAGTAAGTGTGCATATTCGAATGACTGTGAACGGTGAACGAATGGAGTGGCACACCGGAATTGTGGTAAACCCTCAATTATGGAACCATACAGCCCAACGAATGGTAGGCAGAACCCGTGAAGCGGAAGAAGCTAATCGGAAAATAATTGCCATAAACAAACGATTAGGATTAGGGGAGGCATTTACAGAATGGTTGGAATCGGGAGATGAAATAACCGTGGATAGATTTTACAGTTATTATTCAAAAGAAGAAAGCAGCGGTAAACTCTATTCCATTCTTGGCCTACACGACAAAAGATAGAAAAGAGACAAAGATTAGCAGGTACACAAACAGGTATCAAAACCAGCACCCTCAAAAAATACATTTTCACCCGCAACAAAATGGAAATGTTTCTCTACGAATAGAAAAAGTAAACCACCGGTGCTACCAAAGCTTCGTTAAAAGACAGCATCTCTTCTATAATCCATACGAAGCGTCAACTACGAATTCATGAAAGAATACGAGCTATTTCTGAAATCCCGCTGCAACTGCGGACACAATACCGCCATGAAGCACCTGTGGTAGCTCAAACAAATTGTGGAAGACGTATTCAAATCAAAAGTCCTCCACAACGACCCCTTCCGGTATATGCAACTCCCTTATAAAAAAGTAGACCGGGCATTTCTGGAAGAGCACGAAATAATAAGGGAACTATCCCGGATTTTGTGTAAACAACACAATTTGCAGGTAATCGGATTAGGGTATACACCTTAATCCGATTTTCAAATATAGTCAAAAACGGGTTAAATATCCTCCCACGCTTTGAGATGGGTGGATACTTTACTTATTTCTTACTTCCTTTTTTTCTGATCGTATTTGTTGTCGAGTTCTCTTTTCTGAGTTTCATATTTATTCTTTTCCGCTTTCTTTTCAGCTTCTGTTCTGGTTTCTTTTACGTTGGCTTTATATTCCTTCGTTGCATTCTTTTTGGCTTCTTTATGTTCTTTCTGTACTGCTTTCATTTCAGCTTTTTTGTTTTTGACAGTTCCTGGGCAGATACTGTATGGGCAGATGCCAGAAGTGCTATCACCATACATCCTGAAATAATGATTTTTTCATTTTCTTGTCTTTTTGAAAATTGTTTTTAAATATTTATCATCCTGTATTATAAATGATTATTTCATTAGTAATACCATGTGATCCATCTCTGAAAAACAAACTCTGAAAATAAAAGTTCATCCATGCTCAGGTGTTTTTCTGTTGAATGAAAATGAATAAGAAGAACTTATGATTTATCTATACTTTTTTATAGATAAAGTTAGTATTTACCTCTTGATCTCATCCCTGTTTTGCTGTCATCGTTACGGAGAAGTTTACTTCCGGTATGGAACGGGTGTCTGAAGTTCAGATTAACAGAAAAGGTCGTTATTTCTGTTCTGGTCAGGTTATGAGTACACCATAACATATATTGGGTACCTGCTATATTACCTGCTAACCTATATCCATAGTTTATTTTTTCAGGTTGTGCTGTTCATACAGTGCGGTTGATGACACAGGGAGGTATGGCATTAGACTTCACAAGAACTATCGACAGTAACAAAAAGCTGCCAAAAAAAAGACAGCCGAAAGAACCAACTTCCAGCTGTCTGATGATAGTAATAAAATGAAAAAATAAATTTATCTTATACCTATTGTGTTGTTTTGTCTATGTAACAGGATACGTAGATATCCCATGAGTTTGTCTGTTGTAGCGGTACTTATACATCCTGGCCGGTCTTTTGTGCAGCAGATCTCTTTTCTCCACGGTTTTCTTTTGCTTTTTCACCGCGTTCTTGTCTTTTCTGCTCACGTTCGGCCTGTTTCCTGGCATAAGCCTGATACTGATCGGCATTCAGGATCTTCTGCAATTGAGTGTTGTACTCTTCACGGGATTGTTTCATCTCCGCGTGGAGCTTTTCACGTTGCTCAGCAGAAAGTTTCGGAGCTTCCGCGCGGTTTCTTTTTCCATCACGATCTGAGCGTGCTACGTCTTTCTGTTTCTTTTCTCTGTTTTCCGGGTTCACACCCGCATCTTTTCCATTCTTCTCCGCGTCAGTAACCTGGGCAGGCTGACCTTTCTTGCCGTGACGGTGTCCCAGGGGGTGTTCGCCCATTTTTTCCGCGAAGGCCTGGTTCACTTCCAGTAGTTGTTGCTTCTGGGTGTCATTCAGGTCGTATTCTTTCACCATGCGTTCGGTCATTTTCTCGGCACGTACTTTAGGATCGAAATTTTTCTTTGTTTTATCACCTTCATTTGCCATGGCCACTCCACCTAATGTAAAGATGGCGATCAGAATCATACTAAGTCTTTTTATACTTTTCATACTTATTTCCTTTTAATTAAGTTACATTTCACAGGAGACTACATATCGCAGGGTGTTTGCTGTGTATCGTATGTCTGTCTTCCCGTTTTTTATTTCTTATCTGATTTATCATACGGTGTCGGTTTCGTTTCCGACGTTTTTGCCGGATCCTTTTGCAACCGGCTATTGTTTTTGTTGCAACTGATACTATGACTCGTACAGTGGCTATAGGTTTAACCGGCAAAGGTGTTTTTAACGTTATAATCAACTTCTTCATCTATTTTTTAATAGCTGATCTACAAATAGATATATTCTAACATCTGTTGGCGTTTCCGCATGATATAGTGCGCAAACTGACAAGTATAGAAAGCAGGCAGATCCATAGGACATTTCATACTTGAAGGCATGGTCTGAAAAGCTTCTTTTTTGTGAGTAGCTGTCAGAATTTTACTTGTTGTTTAGGACCGAAACTGTTTTTTGTCGGATTTTTCTGTTTTCAGGATGATAACAACGGGCTATCTGAATCCTGAAAAGGGAGAAATAGGATAACCCCAAGTCAGTATAGCTGAAAATATGGCAACCCGAAAGCAAGTGAAAGCAAAAGCAAGCAATACCTGTACTCAATCAATTGGAGAACCAAAGGTCGATGAAGTCAACCAGAAGTAGGCTACGCAGTCAACCAGAAGTAGGCTAAGCAGTCAACCAGAAGTGGGTTACGCAGTTATGCAAAGATCTCTGTTGTGATCAACCAGACCGTCGGGTCTACATAAGGGTCGATGAGGTCAACACACTGACAATTCCTTCTGTCTCTCCTGTATGTTCCGGTCTTTGCAAAGCAGAGCCTGTCTTTCCGGATTTTCCGATGCTGGTGTCGATTGTTGAAAGCCTTGATCCCTGGTCTGTAAATGGATTTCTGAGACCGGATGAAAATACTTCTTCCATTGTTATTTTCCATGGTAAGAAATCAGAATAAATAGAATTTTATCTATCTTTGATGGGTTTTGGAGGTGAAATACCGGAGTTATCACATATAAAGCATTCAATATGAAAAAGATCTTTTTATTATTTGCCTTAGGGGTTATAGTAACTTTACAGGCACAAAATACAGTAACCATTTCCGGTCAGGTAACAGACTTTGAGGGTAATCCTCTGAGTGAGGCCAATGTCTTTATACAGGACATCAGGTTTCAGGTACAGTATGAAACCATAAGTGATGAGAATGGCTATTACCAACTGGAAGTAGCCCCGGGAGAGTATGCCTCGATGTATGTATTGAAACTGGATCTTTATCCCCGCATGGATGCGGTGCCGCATGAAGAGATGCGTCTCGAATTCTGGGCCTGGAATATCATTGCCGACAGGGATCTGGTGATCAATCCCCGTTATCACAGATTAGAACTGTATGGTACTACGGCTTTTACGATTTACGGAGGCTATCCCGGTTTTTTATCTATTTCCGACCCATGAGCCTTCAGAAAGACTTAGACTTAGGAAAAGAGTTATATACGAATAAGGAAAAGTCTGAAGAAGAGGGAGTGGATATCGGAGTATCTCCGGAATACCTGGAGGTAGAAGTGTACGCGGATGATGTGCCATTGAAGATCAACTCCGTTCAGTTAGTCAATGAATATGTAGGAAATAACTCAGGCATGGGAGGCTATCTGGTGCATGTAGATCGCCCTGCTGTATGGACAGATAAACCTTATATCGTATTCCGGGTAGTAGCCACCAATAAGGAGTACGGAGAGAAAGGGGAGAATATATACTTTTACAGCATTCCTGAAGTTATGCGCTGACGCAGGAAAATAAAAAGTCCTGTCAGACCCGAAAGCCTGACAGGGATCCTGTAAATGAATCAGATCTTTAAGAGAGTTTTATCAGAAACCAGAATGGGGCAGCGGATCTATTTTGCCTAAAACTGTACAACAGTGATGAATTTATTAACGGTATTATCTCTAAAAATTACAGTTCGCGGGACGAGCATTTCCCCAACTGTTCTGCACCCTCCTGGTTTGTGATTAAAATACCTTTTTCACCAGCAAATATAAGGGCTTAGGGGGCGTAAAACAGGTAAAATTGTCCGTTTTAGATACCTTCTTCGTACAAGATATGATATAGGTATACAAATGGGATAATTTATTCTTTCGCGGGCAGGGAAGAGGTCCCGGCAATCCATCAGTCCGGATGCGGGAGTACGGCTTGTGATAAAAAGGGGCGATCGGTTTTTCGCCGAAAATAATTAGTATCTTTGCCAGATGAGGCGGGTGTTGTCTGCGATCTGTTGTCCGGTATATAACCGGAAGGCCCCGGTCTGCCGCACATCAGTCTCCGCCCTGTAATTCCGTATCCACTATGTGTCAACATACGATCTGTATAGAAGAGCTTTCTATCGGCTACTCCGGAAAAAATCAGAAGAAGGTAGTAGCTGAACACATCTCTGCCACTATCCACAGTGGTGAACTCACGTGTCTGCTGGGCGCCAACGGTGTGGGCAAGTCTACGCTGCTGCGTACCTTATCGGGATTTTTGCCTAAACTCTCCGGAAAGATCGTTGTGGAGGGACGTGAGGTAGAAGCATACACACTCAGGGAACTGGCCCGTGTGATAAGCGTGGTACTGACCGATCGGTTTGACGGGAACTACCTATCTGCCAGAGAAGTAGTGGCTCTGGGTCGTAGTCCTTATACGGACTTTTGGGGAAAACTGTCTGCGGAAGACCGGAACGTGGCAGACCGTGCGCTGTCGCTCGTCAGAGCCGATCACCTGGCGCATCGCATGATCCATAGCCTGAGCGACGGAGAAAGACAGAAGGTGATGATTGCCAAAGCGCTGGCTCAGGATACGCCGATCGTCTTCCTGGATGAGCCCACTGCTTTTCTGGACTTTCCCAGTAAAGTGGAACTGATGCAGTTGCTTCATCAGCTGAGCCGCAGCACCAGAAAAACGATTTTTCTTTCTACGCATGATCTGGAACTGGCGTTGCAGATAGCAGATAAGATCTGGCTGATGAACGATGGGGGAGAGGTGACGACAGGTACACCCGAAGATCTCTCTTTAGAAGGTACGCTCGACCGTTTCTTTACCCGCAAAGGGATTACGTTCGACATGGAGAGCGGTTTGTTCCGGGTAGAGCCCCTCTATACCATGCAGGTGTGTCTGGAGGGAGCAGGCGAGCGTTATGCCATGGCAGAGAAGGCACTGCGCCGCAACGGCATCCGGGCTGTAGGAAGGGGTGAGTGCCGGATCCGGATAGAGATCCTGGAAGAGACCACACCCGCGTATCGGATACATAAGACGGATGGTTCTTCTGTGGAGGCAACTACCATTGACGAATTGATACGACAGGTCTATCCGCGTCTCCGGGCCCTGGAAAGGGAACCCTCGCTTTAAACGGAGAAATATTCCCAGATGAGATTCAGAAATAGCCAGGATACCTGTACATATACCTAATGATGATGCCTATGGCATCTATCCCCAGCCAGGGCTGTCTTTGTTTACTGATGCTTCACTTCGCCTGATACTTGCCCCAGCCAGAAAGAACAGATAGGCCAGGCTCCGGAATATATGGAAAAAGGCGGTTGCCATCCTTTCTCCGTTTATGTATCCGGACCGTGTCAGGCAGATATACAGACAGATGAACGGAACAGGCACCAACCAGATCCCTATCCTTATCCGCGGGAAAGGGGAGGGGGAAAAGCTGTGTCTCATACCAAAGCATATTTGTTCTTTCTTTTTGTGTTGTGATCAAATTTGTGTTGTGATCCAAGTTAATGCAGATAGATTTCCGGTTTCATAGAAGTTAAATCCGCTGTGCCGGGCAACCTGCTGAGGCATCCTGCTGTTGTCTGCGTAGGTAAAAAAAGAGAGATGTATAAAAAAGAAAATTATCGTGATCCATGGAAGTCCGCGCAAGAAAGCCAATACGGCTACGTGGTTGCGCAAGGCCATAGAAGGCGCAGAATCGGCCGGCGCGAAGACAGAGCTGATCCATCTCTATGATCTGCAATATACCGGTTGTGTCAGTTGTGTTTTGTCTGCAAGCGGAACGACGGAAAGTACAACTGCGGATGCGTAGTGAAAGACGATCTGTTTGCGGTACTGAAAAAGATCATGAAGAGCGATGGTCTCCTTCCGGGTGCTCCGATCTATCTGGGAGAGGTAACGGGAAAGATCCGCTGCCTGATCGAGCGTCTGGTCTGTATGAACCTGTCTTATGAGCATCCGGGAAGCCACTTCAAAGGCTGTATTCCTGTGGCTTTTATCTATACCGTGAATGTAGATACTCTTACCATGCAGGAGTGGGGCTATCCCTGGCTGTTTGGTACACATGAGAAATACTTCAGCTTGCCGGGAGGTAAATGTGAGTACATAACTGCCACGGATATTTATCCATTCAGGAACTATGATAAGTCCGCGGCAGGCAGATTCGGTGAGGCCCACAAAGCTAAAGTTCGTCACGAACAGTTTCCTGTGGATGGTTGCGACGCCTTTGAACCGGGCGTAAGGATAGCCGGCGGTATGGTTGGCTGAACGCCTCCTGTCTTTTGTATAAATGTCTTTGTCTTATGGAAAATAGGGCTCGTATTCTACCCATATCCCACCGAAATAGCCTCTTAATCTGTTGTAGGTAACGCTCACATCATCGAAATAGAGATAATCATTATAGTCGTATTCGATATAGATAGAGGTATACCGATCGTTTTCCCATGCCCATAGAAATTCATATTGCTTGGTTTCTTCCCCGTCCCGGTGGTAATGGATGATGGTTTCCCAACCGTATCCGCTGGAATCGAATCCCAGGATCTGTTCCGACTCTACTCCCTGGTCATCGATATAATAATCTACCCACACCTGGCTGCATAACAGATAGGTACGTTCTTCTCTCCAGGACGCTTCATCATCCATGCAGCTGTGGAGCCCGGCAAAAAGTATGACTGGCAACAGCCATACAAAAATATTCTTTTTTCTCATCTTTCTTTTCTGATAGTTGTCATTTGATAACAAATATAATAAATGTAAAGTTTGTGTGCAACTTGTCCGGAAACATAAGAAAAAATAGGGTTGAGGGTGTATGGAGAGATTTTTTGTCTTATTTCGAAACTTGCGGATGATTTTATTCACAAAAAAGAAAATAGTATCACCTGGATTATCTTTGTTCGTGTTGATAACTAATATTAACAACAAAAGGAGAAGGGGATAGAGGGTATTTTGAGTAAATTTAGGCGTGAGAAATCGGACCGGCCTTACTATGTAAAGAATGTGCAATACATTCAACCCCTCTTTTACATACATTTTTTATTACCGGAACCATAAAATCTGTATATAGAAAGAGATGTGTTTTTTAAAGCTGTAAGTGTGGCCGCGATGAGAGGAAGAAGGATGAATGGTTGGTTTCATTGTACTGCTTAGATAGAAACATGTTCCGGTATATATCCTCTGGCGTGAATGAGTGTGATCTCCTCTTGTTTTTCTCCTTGGTTGTTTTTTTCGGGAGATAAGTGATTTTCTCCTTTATTTTTCCAGACAGTTGACACGGTGCATCTCTGCAAAGCGGCAACGGTACAGGTTGGTATGTAGTCCGGTTGGCTGAAAAGGGATGATCCTGTACGAAGCGGGTCGGACAGCGGTTTTGCTCCGGGAAAAACAGGCTATCAGTCTGATCCTGTCCGTGAATGGGCTGGAAAAAACGATCTGCTGCCTGTAAAGCCTTACTGGCTCAGGCTTTTTATTGGGATAGGCAATCTATCCGGAAAGCTCATTACCAGGAAGTTACGATGGCTGGGATGAGCCCTGTTTTCAGGACGCTCTTGTTGTAATAGTATGGTTAATTAAATAGAATGAAACAGACAGAAATAACTACTAAACCTCAATTTTTGCTATCCTCTCCTGTGTGCGGGAGTGGAAAAACCACGCTGGCTATGGGACTGATGTCTGTGCTCAGTCGCCAGGGAATGCGGGTACAGCCTTTTAAATGTGGTCCCGATTACATCGATACCAAATATCATACCTATGTGACCAAACGTCATTCCATCAATCTGGATACTTTTCTGGCTACAGATCAACATATATATGATCTGTATACAGATTACTCAGCCAGTGCCCATGTCTGTATTGTAGAGGGCAACACGGGGATGTACGATGGCTATCTTCAGGATCAGGGATCTACGGCGCATGTGGCCCGTCTGCTGGATCTGCCTGTGATACTGGTGATCAACGCGCGCAATATGGCCTATTCGGTGGCCCCTTTGCTATATGGTTATGTGCATTTCGACGAGAAAGTAAGGATCGCGGGAGTCATATTTAATAAGGTACGTTCCGACCGTCACAAACAGATGCTCCTGGATGCTTGTCAGGAAGTGGGGGTCGAATGTTTCGGATGTCTTCCCTACAGTGAGGATCTGGAGTTTAAATACCGTCGGAGAGGGCTTAACTACAGCCAGCGCAACGGAGATTTTATGCGTTACAAGAAACGGTTGATGAGGACGGTGGGAGAGAATATCCGGATCGATCGTATCTTAGAGACCACTGCTGTGCCGCAGAAAGACGCGGGAGAGAGGGAAAAGCTGCATGTAAAGAACACTTCCCGCAAGATGAACATCGCCGTGGCCCTGGGAGAAGAATCTTTCTCGTTTGTGTTTGCCGAACACCTCAAGAAACTGAAGTCAATGGGTACAGTGAAATATTTCCTGCCGGAGACCAGTACCTCTCTGCCGTTTGATAAGGTAGACCTGCTCTACCTGCCCGGAGGGTATCCGGAGAACAATTGTTTTTCTCTGGAAAACAATGCCCGGATGAGGCGGGTCATAGCCGACTATATCGAAGCGGGAGGGAAGACGCTGGCCGAATGCGGAGGGATGATCTATCTCTCGAAAGCCATTCAGACCGGACAAGGGATGTACGAAATGGCCGGTATTTTGCCTCACGTCATTTCTGCCCGGGAGCAGGACAAGAAAATGACCATGGGATACCGGCATTTCGACTACAACGGCATTCACATCCGCGGACATGAATATCACTATACGCAGGTATTGCCCCAGAAAGAGCCTTTGCCTTCCGTGGCACAGATGTACAATTCGCACAACGAACCGGTTCCGACACCGATCTATCGTTACAAAAACCTGATTGCCAGTTACGCGCATCTCTATTGGGGCGAACTGGATATTATGGATCTCTGGAAATAAGGGACCTGTTGCGTGTGTCCGGCTATGAAAAAGCAAAGACCCGGGTACCGGTAAGATGGGTGGTGCAAAAATACAGGGGCAAGTGCGGTGAAGCCGTGGGGGTTGCTCCGGTATCTTGCCCTTCCTTACCCCGGGTTGAGAGCTGATGTGCCTGCGGCCCTACAGATACATTGTAAACTGGATACCTGATAAAAAGGAGATGTGGTAAGAGAATACCTGATCATGAGATATGTTGTTTTCAAGTCATCAATCAGCCATACGTAGAACCACCTGCCTTTCAGGACTTTTAAGTACTCTCATTGCTCATGGTGAGACAGTCTCTTTGCTGATCTGTGGGCAGGTTCAGACCGGAAACGCGGAAAGCATTCGTGAAACCCTCACCCGGTCATGCGTGCTATTTTACTTTGCGCTTTTTTTCTGTAGCACTGTCAGGCTGTTTGCTACGGTATCAGCAGACAATCGGTTTCCATCCTACAGCGTCTGATTCTCCACGCTCTCTGTCTCCGCATCCGGTTTATTCCCTAATACACTCAATTTGTCCCTGTACACCCACACGGCCAGCAGAAAATACACCCCGGTCTGTATCCACATAGCGAAATAGGGTTCCCGGATGTCTGCCAGGCTGGCTCCCATGGAGTTTAACTGCACAAAAGCCAGCGTACCACTGCTGGCTGGTATCATATAGTGAGCCATCCGCCAGTACCAGGGCATCAGCTCCAGCGGGTAAGAGACACCTGCCAGGAAGAGGAATCCCACGGAGAAGAAGGTGATCATCAGCAGTGGCGACTCTGAATCTTTGTAATAGCGGGAAGCGGCCAGCCCCAGGAAGCAGGTGGCCAGAAAGAAGGGGATCAGCATCACCACGATATCCAGCCCGTGACCGATGTGCGGCACGCTGAACAGGCGGGGGATCAGTCCCAGCAGGAACAGCGAGAACACGGCGTACAGCATGCAATAGACAAACGTCTTTCCGCATACCAGGCGCGCGGCACTTCCCCAACCGGTGCCGGAAGAAAGGTATTCCCGCAATCCACCTGTGTAGTGCTCCTCTCCGTTGAGCATACCGATCACCATCATCAGAGTCTGGAACAGGATGAGCATCAGCACAGCCGGGATCAGATAGCTGCCGTATCCCTCGGTATAGTTATAAAGTACAGTGCCCGACAGATTGATGGGGGCCGGAGCAGTTGCCACTGCCACGATGGCTGTCAGGGGCAGGAACACGATGCCCGATGTACGATAAGTGTCGGAAATGGCCAGCATCACATAGGCCGAAGCCTCCTGCAAAGACAGGTAATAGAGAAACGCGTTGGTAGAGGCATACAGTACGAACACAGCCTCTTCTCCCCGGAACACCCGGTCTGCAAAGTCACGCGGCAGGTAAAGGATACCCACTGCCTTTTGCTGCTTCATCAGCTCTTCCGCTTCGCGGAAATCCGCCGCGTATCCGTAGATGTCTACCTGTGGCGTAGCATCCAGCAGGCGCGCGTATTCCCGGCTCAGGGATGAGTGCGAATGATCTACCACCACCACCGGAGCACCCGTCACATGGTTGGGCGCGTACATATAATTATAGAGCAGTCCGTACAGGAAGATCCCTCCGACCAATACCAGCAACACGGCGTAGCTGGTGCTGATGGTGCGAAACTCCCGCGCGATCACACGGGAAAGCAGGGAGGGTCTATCCGAAGTTTTCATACGCGTGTCTGATTATGGCCCCTTTCAGGCGGGGGAGCAGTAACAAAGTGATCAGGGGAAACAGGCACAACACTGCCGTCGAACGCCAGTAGTAGCCATATCCTCCCTGAAAATAGAGCATGGTCTGCGTGATGAGCGTATAATGCCGTACCGGAAACAGAAAAGAGGCCAGGTATACCGGAGTATACATGCTGGTCACCGGAAAGGTAACTCCCGACAGCGTAGCTCCCAGCGAACCCACCATAGAGCCTACACTCATGGTCAGAGAGAGGATAGGAAGCAGGCAAAACAGAAAAACCCCCAGCGACTGCGTAGCTACGATAAACAGGAAAGTGACCGCGTTCATCATCAGGTAACTGCCATAGAAAGGAATATGTACGATCCCGAACAATACGAAGTTGGCCAGCACGGCGATGATCGTATATATCACCGTATAGGGCAGCAGCTTGGCCAGCAGGGCAGTCGCCATATTGCCCCGGGCAGTCAGCAGCCAGTGGTCTGCTGTATGGAATTTAAGTTCCCCCCCTACGGTATACATTGTAGTCAGCAGGATCAGGATCTGGAAAAGCACATAGAAAAACGGGTGTCCCAGATAGATGGTATAGTCTAAAGAAGGGTTGTAGACAGGATGATCACTTCCCTGTATGGGCAGCAGAAAGGTCTCTGCCTGCTCTTCGGTAAGTCCACCGGCCGCTACTGCCTGCAAGGCCACAGGCGACAGCGCCACCGGAGTAAGTGCCTCCGTGAGACCCGCCAGTATTTCATTGCCCACGGAGAGGAAAGTGGGTTGGTAATAATAGCTCACTGTAGCACCGCGACCCGAAGTGGCGTCTTCCTCAAACTTCGGTGGCAATACCACATAGCCGTAGATCTCTTTGGCCTGCATAGCCCGCCGGGCTTCGTATTCGTTGTCCGACACGCGGGTCACTTTTACTGTAGGTACGGCGGCGATGTTACGGGCCACCTGCCGCGAAGTGGCGGTATGGTCCAGATCTACCACGGCAACAGGCACCTGCTCGATGGTGCCTTTGTGGAAGATAGTCGCCATAAAGAAGAGCACAAACAGGGGAAGCACCACACAGACCCCGAAGTATAGCCTGCGGGAGGTCATCCGTTCCCATTCGCGTAGGAGCACGTCTCTGAAAGCACTTGGTGTAGTCTCTCTGCGGTTCATCTTTTCCTGTTCTTCTTTTTCTGTTGCCTGTCAGTGGATAGTGAGCAGTACAGACATTCCCGCTCTCAGGTCTTTGACCTCTCCGGTAGGGCGGGCGTGTATCTCAAACGTCTACATATCGTAACTTCCCGTCTCTTTCGTCGACTTCCACGTCGCAAAGCTGCCCAGCGGACTGATGTAGTAGATCTCAAATTCGATGTTCTTTCCGTCTGTCGCAGGCACATCGGCGTGGAAGCGTTCGCCCATCCGGAACCGGGGCATCAGGTCTTCCCGGATGTTAAAGATCACATACGTGTCGCTCTCTACCACCAGATTCATAATGGGTGTGCCCGGACCTACCAGCTCGCCCCTTTTCGGAAAGATAGAAGCGATCTGTCCGTCTTCCGGAGCCGTGAGCCAGGCATCCGACAACAAGGCGGATACCTCGTTCACTGTGCTGCGCGCGGCATCCGCCAGCGAGCGGGCCGCCGCTTTATCCTCCTGTTGCGCCCCTTCCAAGGCCATCTGGTACTGCTCGTAGGTGGCCCGTTCGGCTGCCAGAGCCGCTTTGTAAAGCGCCTCCACTTCATCCTTTCGCTGTGGGGTCACTACTTCCTCCTGGTACAGCGCGTATACCCGCTGGTAGGTTACCTCTGCCAGTTCGAGGTCGCTCCGTGCTTTGTTCCACAGTTGCTGTGCCGCGGCGATCAGGTGGTTGCGCGTACCGCGGTCTACCTTCCGGCTCTGTTCCTGTGCCACCTGTTCCAGTGCCTGCGCCTGATCGTACTTGGCAAAGATCTCCGGACTGTTGATGGTTACCAGCGTATCTCCCCGGCGCACATAGTCGCCCTCGCGTACCCGGTAGCTGTCTATGCGTCCCGGCAATTTGCCACTGATGCGTATTTCGGTCGTTTCTACCTGACCTTGCAGCGCCAGCGGCGGCTTGCGGGTCAGCAGCATGCCTACGACTGAAAAGATCACAGTGAGCGCCAATACTATTATAAAGGCAATGCTTATACTTCTTTTTGTCCGATCCATAAAGAGATTTACGATTTACTGATTTACGATTTATTCCTTTGTCACGACCATGATTGGATGATTAACATCAGGGAACGTTGGAAATATAAAGACGTCACATATATCTAACGATCGGTTACATCCACCTGTAGAGACGCACGGCGTGCGTCTCTACAGGTGCAGGTTCCACATAACGATGTATCTGATTGTAAGTATCCATCTGGTTAAACAGGGATTCCGTATGGTGTATCGCCTGTTTTCAAACAGTTATTTATGTATTCTAAATATTTCATATATAATTAATTATATGGTTGTATTTCAATCGTCTGTTTAATAGATGGTATGTTCTATATTCGCTATTTGATGTTACTGTACATCTGATGAATATCTATACCTTATAAAACACATCTCTGTGTTGGGCCTGTAGCGCGGAGACGCCGTGCGTCTCTACAGGTGGATGAATCTCTGTATACATCGTTTGATGTCTTTTCACGCATACATCATACCTCATAAAGCGTCTAATCGTAAATCTCTCCGTTTCCGCGATCATACCTCTCGCTATATTTCGTAAACGTCTCCGGTATGCCACAGAGCGCGAGCAGGTTCATCAGTACTACATCGTATTCGTAGCAGGAGGCCAGTTGCAACAGTTTTACATGAGACAACAACGTCTCCGCATCAATCACCTCTGTAGAGGTAGCTATACCCTCGGCAAACTCCCGGGTGCGCATCCGTACCAGTTCTTCGCTCAGTTCGATGCTTGTGCCAAGCGCCTTCACATTGTCCTGAGCCCTTTGCAGCAGGCTGTAGAGTTTGTCTACTCCTACCTCCAGTTCGTCTTTAGCCTTTTCCCGACCCAGTTCCACCGTCTGCCGGGTAAGGCGTGACTGACGTATTTTCTTCTCCCGTTCCAGTCCGTCGAAAATATTCCACGCAAAGCCTATCCCCACCATGGTGCGGGGCACCAAGTTGCTCTGGATGTTGTGTGCGTACAAGGTCTGTTTGCCAAACAGCGCAATGTTGGGCATATACGCGCTCTGGTCTATTTTGATCTGCCGGGAGGCGATCTGTTCCTGTATGGTGAGTTCCTGCAACAGGTGATTCCCTGTGTACAGGTTTTGCAGGAAATACTCCTTCGGGGGCAATTCTTCGTTCAGGAACAGCGGAGAGGTCGGTATGATGTGTGTCTCGTCTTCCTCGTCTATATTCAGTAATTGCTTCAACGCGCTTTGTGCCACCTCTTCCTCTTTGCGGGCCGCTTTCAGGTGGCGGTGGGTTTCATCCATCATCACCTGTGCGAAAAGGCGTACCGCCCGGTTCACCAATCCTACCTCCTCCATTTTCACCGCGTTCTCGTAGTGCTGGCACAACGCCATATACGTCTCTTCCCGCACCCGTACATTTTGTTGCGCCAGTCGCAGGCCGTAGTATCCTTCGGCCAGCAGGGTGCGTTGTGTGGCATCTACCTGTGCCCGTTGCTCGCGGGCCACATCCACTAAACTCTGTCCGATGCGTCCGGCCTGTATGCGCTTGCCTCCGGTAAAAAGTACCCACTCCGCTGTCAGATCTACTGTAGTCAGGTTGCGCGGTGCTAAAGGCACAGTCAATATGTTGCCGCCCACCAGATCCAGCACTCCCGAGAGCAGCGTTTCACCGGGCAGGTAGGCCCGTATTAAGTCTTTCACCGGATCGGTATAATAGGAGAGGGATTGCTTCACCGCGATGTCTTCCGACAGATGTACATAGGTTCCGGCAGACTGTACAGAGGGGTACCAGAAAGAGTGGAGCCTGCCCTGTTCTTCCCGTGCCTGCTCCACCGCCTTGTCGGCTATGCGGATCGTGTGGTTGTTCTTCTGCAACCGTTGCAACGACTCTTCGAAGCTCAGCATCATTACCGGCGGTTCCTGGGCAGAGAGATTCACCCAGATCCCGCAAAGCAGCAGCCACAGACACCATTTGTATTTTTTCATACGACAACACGTTATTTTGCAAACTTTCTAACACAGAGAGGGCTGTGATTGTTCATCCGGCAAGTTGATCCCTTTTGTTTAGATAATATTATAAAAAAGACCTTTGCGCTGCTTCCGGCGCATACCCTGAGCGGGGAGGTTTGCGGGATTGGATCGGAATGTGTACCTTTACCTCATTCTATAGAACTTGCCAACAGATCCGCATGAAGAAAATAGCTATAACAGGCGCGGCCGGCAACCTGGGAGGATTGCTGGCACAGCGTATGAAAGAGATGGAAGTGAAGTTGCATCTGCTGACACACCGCAAAGAGGTGCCGGAGAGCCTCAGCAGCCGGGAGAATGTCACTGTGTTTCCCATCGACCTGGCCCGGAAAGAGACACTTGACGAAGCCCTGAACGGGGTAGATGTGGTGGTGCATTTCGCGGGGGTACTGTTTAAAGCCAGCCCCGAGAAATTCCTGCCTGTGACCAATACTCATTATTTCCACAACCTGCTTGACGTATGTGTAGAGAAGCAGGTGAAACGCGTGATCCTCATCAGCTTCCCGCATGTAGAAGGGGAGAGCAGTCCGGACCGTCCGGCCACCGGAGTGCTCACAGGCACACCCGGTTCTATGCACGCCCGTACGCGGCTCGAGGAAGAGCGGTTGCTGTTCCGTTATGCCGGGCTGCACCCTTTCGAAGCAGTCTCTCTGCGTGTAGGGATGGTATATGGCCAGGGCATCCTGATGATCGATGCCGGGCAATGGTTTGCCCGGCACGCCTTGTTGGGTGTCTGGCGGAAGCCTACCTATATCCACCTGATTTCCAGGACCGATTTTGCGGATGCTACCGTGGCGGCTATCCTGAAGCCTGGTATACAAGGCATTTATCACATCGGAGACGAAGGTATACAGACGCTGCAAGAGTTTCTGGACGATATTACTACCTGGAAAGGTCACTACAAACCGTGGCGCATGCCTGTATGGATGATACT
>Ga0192241_10070_pt1 | contig 54262 bp, 60 predicted proteins | sample Koala_Koa27_I3_FD_131239 | JGI IMG/M metagenome (GOLD analysis project Ga0192241, IMG submission 131239) | Enriched cells from koala feces incubated with labeled cellulose particles, San Francisco Zoo, California, United States - Koala_Koa2-7_I3 ... | reverse complement strand
TGCAAGTACGACCGAAATTTAAGAGACATCATTTTATTTCGGTCGTACTTGCAGCACTCTCTGTTTTTTATCCCTGTTTATATACCCAGGGTGGCGGTCGCTCCGGTACCTTTCGCTCCCTAACCCTGGGCTGAAATCTAACGTGCCTTCAGCACTACAGATACATCGTATGATATGCGATACATAGTATCATATATAAATACATCGTATCCTATATCATACATGGTAAAGAGGATACATGGTAAAGGAATATTTTACACGCTGGTCGCGTTGAACAGGGCAGCCAGTTCGGTAAACAGGGTACATGGTAAAGAAATATTTTACAGGCTGGTCGCGTTGAACAGGGCAGCCAGTTCGGTAAAGAGGATACCTGATAAAGGAATATTTTACAGGATATATAGTACACAGGATACCTGGTAAATGGAATGCCCTGCCAAGAGGACACATTTCTGTTCCGATCTCTGCTATGCCTCCGACATTCTTTCTCTGAGAGAGAAAAAACGGATATAAAAACCTGCAATCAAAATAGATCAGTATGCTCTTTTCCGGAATCTGATTATCTTTGCCACCTGAGATAGGCTATACCCACAGGCGGTAAAATCTGTCATACACAAACGATGAAAACCAACATGCATATCGAAGAACTCAGAGAACACTGCCTCTCTGTAAAAGGATCTTCCGAAAGTTTTCCTTTTACTAAGTTTGCCAGAGGAGCAGAAAATATCCTGGCATTCAAGATCATGGAGAAAATGTTTGCCTATGTAGACATATACCCGTCAGACGGACGATTCCTGATCTGGATGAAATGCGATCCTTGCTGCTCCGCACAGTTATGTAAGCAATATGACGGTATAGTGATCTCTCCCCGGAGTCCGGACGGCAAATGGATCGGAGTAGAACTGGAGTCAGACGTTCCGGACACACAGGTCAGAGAACTCATCCTGCGCTCCGCGGAAGAAGTGGTCAAAGGGCTCTCCCGCAAAAAACAGGAAGAATATCGCCGGCTGCTTTCCCACACCAGCGAGGGGTAACCTATGGGCAGCTACCCCTCTCATCTCAGTCGTCTGTAAACTATCAAAGGGATTTCAACGAACTACCAGACCCTTTGAGGTTACTGCATAAAAAGAAATCTATTCCAACCGGACCAACCGATAAAGCAATTGCCGAATCGCCTCCTGATAATCATCTATGATCGAATCTATAAACTTCTCCCGGAACAACTCCCGCTTGTATTCTACTTCATTATAAAAGTCAGAAGCAAACGTTATGATATCCGCAGGAGCAGCAGTCTCCGGAATGATGATATTCATTCCGCCATAAAGCGAATAAGCCGTCTCCACCAACCGGTCCAGCGTATCTGAAAGAGTGCTCAGCGCCTGGTCCAGAGCCATGTGCCGCGCGTAACTACCCCGGCCCGTTACCTGTCAGTGGTACAATTTCAAAGCATTGTTGAACGAATAGAGTTTTCCGAAGAAAACCGCCATACCGGAACACGCTTTCTCGTCTCCGCGCTTTTTTACCTGAATCTTTGTATCCATATGATCTTATTTTTAGCAGGACCTGTCCGGATTTTACGCAAATCGTTTCGCCAGGTCCTCAGTCAGTTCATTCCTTCTGTTTCTACCTCCTCTTCTATTCATGAATTAAAGTTAGCCTTTTACCAACAGCTTTTCAAGACTCAAAAGAACATATGCGTTACTGAAAATGACAAAAGAAAGTAAGGAGAAATGAAAAAGTGACGATTGGAGTGCCAGATTGGAAAAGAAAACAGGAAGTTTTACATTTTACGCAACTTTACCGTTACGAGAAATGAAAAACATACTTTCTGAGGGTTGCGGCGGAACGCTTCCGCGCGACTCGCGGACACGATCTTATCTGCATCAGAAAAGGTCCGTACAGGGGTGCGAAAAACGGTGGCATCCCTGTACGGACTTTTCCGTACGCTATATGAAAACAGTGGGGTTTATCTGTGCCTGTCAGGGACCAGGCCTTTCTCACGCAATTCCGTCACAATGGTTTTGGAAAAACTCTCCGCCAGAGAATGCGCGCTACCCGGATCGGTACTACGGGTCTGGGGTGAATAGATCAGTTCGTCATCATCATTCACTGTATATATATCGGCTTCCAGCACATAATTGGTAGAAGTGGTATAATAACCGGGCGTATACACCTGATCATACAACGCCCAGTATCTTCTGTAGTAACGTCTGGAACCATAATAATAAGGAGAACCGTAATAGGAATAGGAACCTGGCACATACCTCAGATTCTTCTCTTTGTTGACCAGCGAAACGATCATGACAGAGGTAAACTGCGAACCTCTCAACCGGGTGGCTATCTCCTCTTCATTGCTGGCATTGAAGCTCTTGGGTCCGAACATATCCAACGCGGAATAGGCATCAATGCCATATTTTTTCAATTCTTCCACCATGGCATGCTCAGTCCGGTCCTTTCCTTCACGGTCTACCATCACCGCCACAACAAGTACTTTATTCATTATATCGGACGGTGGGTTCCGGACACTCCAGGAAGAGGTGATCTTTGTAGTATTACAAGAGGTGAATACTACGATACATACAAATAAAAACAAAATCTTTTTCATACGATAGCTTCTTTTATTTATTATACATCAGAGATCTATTTTCATCCCGTTATAACAAAATAAATCAGCCGTAGGCATGTAACTTATATTAAAAATGAAGGATTTTGACTAAAAATAAATATTGTTGGGGTTATTTAGAGGCTGTTTGCAGGATGTGTGTAGCTGGATGGGCTTCGCTGACAGTTCCAGCGTTCCTTCTCCTGTGTAGATCTGCTTTTTCACCCGGTATCTGCCGGTTCCATACGCTACCTGATCCGGGAAAAGACGGGGGGAATAAGATCCGGACTCACCCGCGGGCCATATATACATAATAGAAAGATCAGCTATCTGATCGAAACAGCAGTTGTTTTTGAAAGGGAAAGCAAACGAGTGTAACATGAATGTAATCAGCATGTTAAACACATGGTTCTTTTTGAAATATTGGGAACAAAAGCATAAAAAAGCAAAGTTGACGGTGATTTCAGTTACCAGATCGTTACCTGATCACATCTTCGAAGCACTTTGTATAATGCTATTTTTCAGTAGTTTGCGCAAATTTGCATAGTGCCGGATAATTCTAAGTAAACTAAATTTGTAACCATTAAAATTAGAGTTATGACAAGAAGTACATTTAACGTTTTGTTCTACCTGAAAAAGAACAGTTTGAAGCCAGATGGTAAAGCTCCTGTTATGGGAAGAATCACTGTCAATGGCAGCATAGCACAATTTAGCTGTAAGCTAACTATCAAACCCTTTTTATGGGATACCGGAGCAAACAAAGCATCAGGAAAAAGCCTCGAGGCCCAAAAGATTACTCAGAAATTGGATAATATCCGTACATAAATTGGAAAACAATACCAAAATATTTGTGATAGAGATAATTTTGTGACAGCCGAGAAAGTCAAAAACAGATATCTGGGTTTTAGGGAAGAATACCGTACCCTGTTGTCCGTAGCTGATGAGCTTTATGAGAGTTATCGTAAACGGGTAGGTAAAGACCGCACGGAAGGATCGTATGAACAGTTACTGATTAACCGTAAACGTATCAAAAGCTTTTTTCATGACAAATACAATCTTTCGGATATTCCCATCAAGGAAATAGAGCCTCAATTTATTCAGGATTATTATTCCTATCTGATGGAAGGACGTAAACTGGCAGGGAGTACATGGCTGGCAGCCATTACCAAACTCAAACAAATTATGCTCATCGCCCAACGCCGTGGTTTTGTACGGGTCAATCCCTTTGCCGGATTCCGTTTCAAGGCAAAGACACGTGACAGGGGGTAGTTGACAGAAGATGAATTACAACGATTCATGAGTGTTGAGCTTAGGCGGTACAAACAACGGCAGATACGGGATATTTTTGTTTTTCAAGCCTTCAGTCCGTAAATTAACTTTCGATGATATACAAACGTCCTTTGACGGTGAGTTATGGTTGATTGCTAAACATAAAAAAACGGGTACGACATTTTATGTCAAATTACTCCCAATAGCCAAACAACTTATAGAACAATACCGTGGGTATGAAGCCGACTGTAGATGTAAGGGAGATGACGCTAAAAGTAGGTATTAAATCCCGTTTTACTTTGGAAGAACTTGACCTGATGCGAAAGCTATCAGGAATGGCAAATAATTTGAATCAGATAGCAAAGAAGGCTAATCAGGCTGGTTTTGCGAAAGTAAGCATAGAGGTTGTTGGCATAATAACTCAGCTAAAAGAACTATTGGATGATTGCTAAAAATATCAAAGGAAAATCATTTAAAGGTTGTGTCTCTTATGTGATGCATCAGGGAGCAACTTTACTCGAAGCCGAAGGTGTCTGGGCAGAAACAACGAAAGATCTTATCCGGAGTTTTACGATACAACGCTCCGGAAGAAAGGAGATAAAACAGCCTGTCGGACATATCCCGATAGCTTTTTCTCCCGAAGATAAAGAAAGAATGACGGATGAATTTATGGTGCTATTAGCGAAAGAATATATGGAAGAAATGGGAATTAAAAATACTCAATATATCATAGTACGACATGAGAATACAGCAAATCCTCACTTACATATGGTTGACAACCGGATTAATAATGACCTCAAACTTATTTCTGTCAATCACGATTATAAGCGGAATATTAAGATTTGCAAGAAGCTAAAGGATAAATATAACCTGACTTATGGTCAGGGAAAAGAAAAGGTCAAACGAGAAAAACTTAATAATCCCGATAAGGTGAAATACTACATTCACGACGCGATTATGTCGGTTTTGTCCAGTTGTAAGCATCCGGCAGACCTACGGTTTGCGCTTAAAGAATATGGAATCGATATTGATTACAAGCATAAACGGGCGACAAATGAGATTGAAGGGGTATCATTTCGATATAAGGGTATTGCTTTCAAAGGGTCGGAGGTTGACCGAAAATTTAGCTTCGGCAAGCTCAAAAAGATGTTTGAGAAAAATGTCGAAGAAATGAAAAAACGGGGACAAAAGGAGCAACTATGGTTGCAGACAGAACAGAAAACGAAGCAGGTAATAGTAGAGAAACCCTCAAAAGAAGCAGTCTCTAAAACTCAACCTACCAGACATAGCCTTATTAGTAATGGTATAAAACTAAGTGATAAACAGGAAGAATTACTAATGAATGGTGATTATATTTTCCTTGAAAATATGACAAGCAAAAACGGGAAGAGTCGATTTTTTGCATATGTTTTTCTAAATGATGAAAAGAACCAGGCATTTTTTAGTGATAAGAATCCTGATGAATTTGTAAAATACAGTAATTATGAGATGCGTATCAGGGATAAGATTCTTGTTGAGAATGGACATATAACTAAAGTGAAAGTTAAGTGGTATGGCATCGGCACTTTTGCGGATCCGTATTTGTGGAAATCTAACCAATCGGATACGGAACATAAAGAATCTTGGGATGATCCGAGATTATCCACATCTCCAAAACAGGAGCAGAAACCAAGACAACCTATCATTAGAAACAATAATAGAGGAAGAAAGAGATAGAGGGATGTGGGGGGGGTTACAAGTCCAAAATTAACAGAAAATATTTAGAGATAATATCCTGATATCTAATTTATTTTGTTATGTCAAAGAAAGATTGTACTTTTGTCTTATTCTATGACTTTTGTTGTAAAGCTTAGATATTTATCCGAAAATAATGTATTTATAGTGGAATCTCTTGACTGAAAACGACCAAATTCAAAGCAAACAGAGAAGAAACAGAGTGAATATATCCCAGATAGGGGTATGTTCCTTTGGCTTTTCTTATTGTTTGCGGGTGCTTGGTCGTACTTCAGCCTTACAAGATGGGCGGAGGTTCGCACCTTCTTTTTTGTGAATATAAAAAAATAAAGAATGCGAAAATAATAAAAAATAAAGGTATAATGCTTCGTCAGCATTTTCTCAAAATTGAAAACGACCCATTTTAAGCAAACAGAGAAAAGCAGAAGGCGAATGCACCCCTTTATAGGGTGCATCCTCTTTTCTATAAAATTGGTTGTTTAACTGAGAAGAAAGACTTTAGGATACATCCTTTTTATTAGTTTTTTAATGATAAAAATATATTAAAACTATGGCAATTAATTTAACTAAGGGACAACGAATAGAAATCGGTTTGTCCAAAGTAGGAGTAGGCTTAGGATGGGATCCTAATGAAGGGACTGGTTTTGATTTTGACTTGGACGCTTCGGCTTTTATGCTTGGCGAAAACAAGAAACTTCCCAGAGAAGAGTTTTTCGTTTTCTACAATAGTGAACTACGAGTACATCCTAATAATTTGAGAATATTAGAACCTTCCTCGAAGTATTCCAGCGATAAGGATTGGAGAGATAATACTAGGCCTGTTTCTCCGGATTTCAGTGTTTGCGGCTCTTTTGATGATCAATCAGGAAATGAAAGTGATGGTGGTGATGATGAAATAATAAATATTGATTTGTCAAAAGTGGATCCCAAAATACAAGAAATTGTATTGACTGTTACTATCCATGATTATGAAACTAGAAAACAAAATTTTGGACAAGTCCGAAACTCATATATTCGTATTTTTAATGAAATAACCAATGAAGAAATAGCTAAATATGAGCTTGACGAAGATTTCTCTGTAGAAACAGCTGTAGAAATTGGGCGTCTTTATAAAAGAAATGGGGAATGGAAATTTGAGGCTATGGGTATAGGATATAAGGGCGGATTACAATACTTTGTGGATAAATACGTATAAAAAATCTAATAATATGGCAATTAATTTGGATAAAATAACCCTTGAAAAGCAAGGTGATAGTCACAAGATCGATTTATCAAAAGGGAGTGACACTCAGAAAGAAATCATTATCGATCTGAATTGGTCACAAGAAAAGAGAGGTTTTTGGGGAAGTTTATTAGGAAGTTCATCCGAAATAGATTTAGACTTAGGCTGTTATTATGAACTAAAAGATGGGCAAAAAACAGTTATTGATGGATTACAGTTTGCACAAGGACAAGGAGGTGCGAGAAATACTTTAACAAGGCAAGGAAGATATACTGATACTCCATGGATTTGGCATACAGGGGATGATCGCTCTGGTGCTGGCTCTGGTGAAAATATATTGATGAATCCGAAAGGGCTGTCAGATATAAAGCGAATAATTGTTTATTGCTTTATCTATGAAGGTGTTGCAAAATGGACGGAATCTAATGCTGTAGTGACAGTCAAAGTTTCGGGTAATCCAGACATTGTGGTTGAAATGGGACAACAAAATAGCTTACGCAAATTTTGCGCAATTGCCGAACTTATATTCGAGGAAAACAATTCAATCACAGTACGAAAGCTTGTAACATTTCATGATAGTCATGGAGACTGTGACAAAGTGTATAATTGGGGGTTACAGTGGAAAACAGGAAGTAAATAATAAGAAATATATTATGGCAATTAATTTAGAAAAAGGACAAAGGGTAAATGTCGATTTACCAAAGTTTGTAGTTGGATTAGGCTGGGATGCCAATTCTTCAAGTACAGGACACGATTTTGACTTAGATGCTTCGGTGTTTATTCTTGGAGAGAACAGAAAGATGCTATCTGACGGACACTTTGTGTTTTACAACAATCTGAAATCTCCAGATGGTGCCGTTGAACATACTGGAGATAATTTAACAGGAGAAGGCGAAGGAGATGACGAAAGATTAAAGATTGATCTATCTCTTATCGATGCAAGAGCAACAGAATTGTGTTTTGTCGTTACAATCCATGATGCCGAAAACCGTCGTCAAAACTTTGGGCAAGTGCGCAATTCTTTTGTCCGGATATATAATCCTCAAACAAATGAGGAAATTTTGAAATATGAATTAGATGAAGATTTTTCTATAGAAACAGCAGTAGAGTTTGGTCGACTCTACAAAAAACAGTGAGTGGAAGTTCGAGGCTGTTGGCGTTGGACAAAAAGGAGGCTTAACCGATTATTTAAACAAATATAATTAGAAATACGATGGCAATTAAATTAGAAAAAGGTCAGCGGATTAACCTTGAGAAGTCCAATGGCATCAAACTTCAAAATCTATGCGTAGGTGTCAATTGGGGAGCCATTGAAAAAAAAGGATTTTGGGGAAATAAAAAAAATGGAAGCAGTGGACCTGGATGCGAGTTGTGCCACATTTGATGATAACAATAATATGTTGGAAGTGATTTACTTTAGAAATCTACAATCTCAAAACAAATCCATAATGCATAGTGGTGATGATTTGACAGGTGACATGGATGGTGATGATGGTTTGGATAACGAAGTGATAACAGTTGATTTAGCGAAGCTACCACAAAATGTTTCTAAAATAGCTTTCGTGCTAAATAGTTTTAGAGGACATGATTTTAAAACAATCCCATTTGCTTCTATTAGAATATATGAGGGAACACCTATCCGTGTAAACGAAGTTTTCGCAACTTATGATATAGCAAATGATGCGTCTTTTGCCGGAAGTGTTTCAATGGTAATGGGAATATTATACAAAATAAACGGAGAATGGAAATTCAATGCAATAGGTGAGGCTACCAGAGACAAAGAATTAAAAGGCACATTAGTAACAGTAATTTCAAAATATTTATAATTATGGCAAGAAGACTCCCTGTATATTTGGTTCTTGATACATCCGGTTCAATGATGGGTGAACCAATTGCTGCCGTTGAAACCGGCGTACAAACATTAATAAGTGCATTAAGACAAGACCCTTATGCCCTTGAGACTGCTTATTTAAGTGTTATAACTTTCGATACTAATGCAAAACAAATAGTTCCATTAACTGAACTTACAGCATTTCAAATGCCCTCTATCCAAGCCAGTGGAACTACCGCTTTAGGTGATGCATTAGCTTTGTTAGCTAATAAGATTGAAAATGAGGTAACTAGAACTACAGCGGAAGTAAAAGGAGACTGGAAACCACTGGTATTCATTATGACAGACGGAGGCCCTACTGATAATTGGCAAAAAGGATTGTCGGATTTCCGCAAATGTAAAGTGGGTATGGTTGTTGCTTGTGCAGCAGGGCAAGGAGCAGATACGAATGTGTTAAAACAAATTACAGAATGTGTCGTGCAGTTAGATACCGCTGATAGCTCAACAATTAAAGCTTTTTTAAATGGGTTTCTGCTTCGGTCAGTACCGGAAGTCAAAAAGTAGATAATGGTAATGAAATGGTTGGATTGGGAGAATTACCACCGCCACCGCCAGAGGTTAATATAGTTGTTTGATAAGATGAGGAAATTACCTGTATATATTTTGATACAGACTTCCGGTGCCATGCGTGGTGAACCTATTGAAGCAATCAAAGTAGGATTGGAAACTTTGGTTGCTTCACTTAGGCAAGACCCTTTTGCGCTTGAATCGGTATATTTGAGCGTGATAACATTTGATCGCTCCCCAAAACAAATTATACCGCTTACAGAACTTGAAAATCTTCAAATCCCCAATATCCCAGAGCCACAAGCCGGTGGAGTACATTTGGGGGAGGCATTGAGTTTTGTTTGTAAAAAGGTGGATTCGGAAGTAATTTTAAGTGCCCCTGAACGAAAAGGAGACTGGATGCCCTTGCTTTTTATAATGTGTGACGGGCGAACTGCCGATGGACTGTTATTTCAACAAACAATTCCTATTATCAAACAAAAACATTTTGGAAGTATTGTAGCTTGTCTTGTTGGAAAACCGCGAACTGAAAATGTGAAACAATTCACAGATAATATTATAAATATGGATACAGCCGATAGTTCGACAATAAAACAGTTTTTCAAATGGGTATCAGCTTCGGTTAGTGTGGGAAACCGTAGTGTTGGTGCGACTGATGAGATTGTTTTACCGCCACCACCACCTGAAGTACATACGATAATTTAGAATAAAATCTAAACAATAAAGCTATGAGAAAACTACCTGTATATTTCTTAATCGATGTTTCTGAATCAATGGTTGGTGAGCCCATAGAACAAGTTCAAGACGGAATGGCAACCATAATAAGAGAATTGCGCACCGACCCTTATGCATTGGAAACGGTTTACATTTCTATTATTGCATTTGCGGGGAAGGCAAAGAGAATATCGTCGCTGACGGAACTTTACAATTTCTATCCGCCCAAATTACCAATAGGAGGAGGCACTTCGCTTGGTGTGGCATTGGATTTTTTAATGAATGATTTGGATGCTTCTGTTCAAAAAACAACTGCAGAGATGAAAGGTGATTGGAAACCGATTATTTTCCTTTTCACAGACGGTAATCCGACCGATGAATACGAAAAGGCATTTGAACGATGGAATAATAAGTATCGACGGAGTGTAAATCTAATAGTTATCTCTCTGGGAGACAATGCTAACATGAACATTTTCGGAAAAATTACCGAAAACATATTATTGCTGAAAAATACGGATGCCGAATCGTTTAAAAACTTTTTCAAATGGGTAACCGCTTCAATTAAAACAAGCAGCCTAAGTGCGAGCGAATCCAATAGTGATGAATTACAATTGTCTCCGATAAAAGATGATAATTTGGTAAAGATTGATTTGGAAAAACAGTTGCCAATCAAAATAGATGACAATTTTGTAGTTATCTTGGCAAAATGCCAAACTACTCAACAACAATATCTTATTAAATACAAACAGCAAGTAGCCAAATCTGATTTTATACCTAACGCAAAGGTTTTATCATATCGTTTAGCAGGAACATATCCTTTGAACGACTCTTATTCCGAGTTATCGGACGGGCGACAAGCAGTCGGTAAAGTTAATGCGAGTTCTTTATATGGCTTTCCCACTTGCCCTTGCTGCGGAAATCAATATGGATTCAGCGCCTGTATATGTGGCGGAATCCATTGTAGTAATGAGAATAGAGTACAAACCTGTCCTTGGTGCGGGCAAACAGCCCAATATGGTTTAGGTGGTAATGATTTAGATGTAGCAAGAACAAGAGGATAAATAATGGAAACGATAAAGAAATATTTAGGCAACAGATTTTCAGACGACAATCAAATTAAACTTTTTCTTAAAAAACACGAACCGAAAATCATAGAGTTTTTCAATGAACTTTGTAAAGAAGAAAATGCCGAATTTACTGAAGGTTCGCCGTTGAATGAAATTATTGAAAAGGAAGTAGAAACCGCGAAAATTCGACAAGCTGAAAATGGTTTGTCTGAGGAGCAGTCAGAAGACAATTTAAATAAGAATATACAACAAACAAAAGATCAATCCGAAACAAATATGCCTATAATTCTTGATCCTGGAGAAAAATCAGATGACGAAAAGATACATTCCGAAGTCTTGGCTTTTCAGATAAAAAATAAACAAATCACTTTTCCGAACGGCAAAGTTAATCAGCAATATGAAGTCGATTTTGATTTTGAAAAATTTGAATTTGCTGAAATTGCAGAAGTATCTTTTGAAGGGTTAGAAAAGATTGGATTACAATATTTCCCCGACGAAAAGAAAATAAAAGGTACACCAATGGAAGCAGGAGACCATAAAGTCAGAATGCTATTCAAAATCAAAAATTATGAAGATCGTTCTCCGCTTGAGCGTGAAGTTATTTTCATAATCAATCCAGACCCAAGGGTTTTGTGGAGTAAAAATATTCCTACACCTGAGGATATTGAATATTACAAACCAGATAGTGACAAGGCTTTCGTTAAGGTTGAATCCAAGAAAACAAAAAGGGTCTTTGAAAATGGCATAAAAGACTTTGTCCGAAAAGATATGGTGGCCGCAAGTCAACGAGGTCGCTCTCACGCTATCGAGGGCAAGCCTCGAGATGATGATTTTGCCTTGTACTTTGAAAAAGAAACAGAATGGTATGTGATAGTAGTGGCAGACGGCGCAGGTTCAGCTCAATATTCTCGCAAAGGTTCGGAAATAGCTTGTAATACGGTAAAAGATATTTGTACCACCAAACTACTTGCATATAAAGATGAATTTGCAAAAATAGCAAATTAGAAAGCAAAAATGAAATCGGGAAAATATTGCAAGAAATAATTAGCAAAGCTGTTTTTGAGTCGTATAAAGCAATAGAAACCGAAGCTGCCAAAAAGAATACTCCCATAAAAGATTATGCGACTACTTTAATATTATCACTTTGCAAAAAATTTGATTACGGATGGTTTGTTGCGGCTTGGTGGGTAGGCGATGGTGGTATTGGTATTTATAATAAAGAAGCATCTTTAATTAAAGTCTTGGGGACTCCAGATGGCGGTGAATTTGCAGGACAAACTTGATTCTTAACAATGCCGGATATTATAAAAAATGAGTTGTACCATCGTATGAGATTCGAGGTTGTTGACAATTTTACTGCTTTAATTTTGATGACGGATGGAATAACTGATCCTAAATTCGAAATAGACGCCAATCTAAATAGAATCGAAAAATGGGATGCTCTTTGGGATGATTTGAACGGAAACAATGAAGATAATACAAAGGTTGATTTTGCAAATGACAATGAACAATCAGCCGACCAACTTTTGAAATGGTTGGACTTCTGGTCTAAAGGTAATCATGATGATAGAACAATAGCAATTTTATTCTGAAAACTATGTCGAAGACTATTAAGCTAAAAGCAACAGACGGAACTGATATAGAATTTGTAGATACCATTATTGGTGCAGGCGGAATGAAAGATGTGTATTTTAGCCCTGACAAATCGTATGTCGTTGCTTTTTTCGCGATAAGCAGGATTTTAATGCAAAAGATCGCCTAATTAATATAACCGGAACATATAAAGATAGAATATTTAATCAAGTAGGTGGCGAATACTGGAAAGATTTATACTGCTGGCCAACTAAGATTATTGAGTACAATGGAATGCTCGGATTGGTGTGTCCTACTTACCAGAAACATTTTTTCTTTGAAATTGGCTCTATTAATAATGATTTTTTAGGGATAAAAGGTAAAGAGAAGGAAGGCAAATGGTATGCGTCAGCAAAAAATCAAAATAAATTTCTCGCCCCTCAAGAACGTGGTGATTGGTTCAAATATTTTCAAATCTGCATAAATATCAGTAGGGCTGTAAGAAGGTTACATGCTGCCGGGCTTGCTCATTCCGATTTATCTTACAAAAATATACTTATAGACCCTACTTCCGGACGTGCTGCCATAATAGATATTGACGGATTAGTTGTACCGGGGAAATTTCCTCCGGATGTATTAGGAACACCGGATTTTATTGCACCAGAAGTTATCGCCACAAAGCATTTAAAAATGGGAGATGCCGCAAGACAACTACCTAAAATCACTACTGATCGTCATGCTTTGGCAGTATTAGTCTATATGTATTTACTCTACCGACACCCTTTACGTGGCGGAAAAGTTTGGGATACTGACCCCAGCAAAGACGAAGATTTATCAATGGGCGCTAAGGCTATATTTGTAGAACATCCTACTGATGCTTCCAATCGAGTAAAAGTAAATGATTTACAACCCTCTCAACTTCCGCAAAGTGACCCGATGAAAATTCCATATTCTGTTACTGGCCCTTATTTGAAGAAATTATTTGATCGCGCATTTATTGATGGATTGCATCATCCTTCTACACGTCCGACAGCTGATGAATGGGAACATGCTCTGCTAAAAACAGTCGATTTAATGCAACCTTGTCAAAATTCAAAATGTTGGCACAAGTGGTTCGTATTTGATAATACGACAAAACCCAGATGTCCATTTTGCGGAACAGAATATAGAGGACAATTGCCTATACTCAATCTGTACTCCTCCCGTAGAGCCGGTTCATTTACTCCCGATAATTATCGTGTAATGGTATATCACAACCAATATTTATACCCTTGGCACGTGAATCGGAATATCTCGCCAAATGAGAAACTAACTGTGGAGCAGAAAAAACCTGTTGGATACTTTGTTTTTTATGGTAATAAATGGTTGTTTATAAATCAGAAATTAACTGATTTGGAAGACAAAACGGAAGGGAAAAAATACCGATTGGTCAAGCTGTTGAATTAACTGATGGAAAACAAATCTTGCTTTCCAAAGAAGAAGGAGGAAGATTAATCATAGTCCAATCAGTAAACAATTAAGTATCATGCCCATAAAAGATCAATGTGCTAATTGTAAACATACTATTTCAACAGACTCTTGTGCTGTTAAAGGAACAGCTCTTGCTTTTGAGGGCGTTTCTTGTCCCGAGTATGTCCGGAGAATTAATCTCGACAAACATAAAGCAAATATTTCACTTCAACTTAATTTTGAGAACGTAAATAATTCATCTACATTGAAAATAAGAGAATGTTTCAACGTCCATTTTCTTTCAAAGGAAGAATTAGACGTACGGAATACTGTTTGTCCTCTCCCATTTTATTTCATTTATTACTTTCCGATGGAGATAAGTGACGAAAATAATCTTAACAAACATTTTGCTCTTTTTTGGTTAATGTTTCTTAGTCCCATGCTGGGGTTTCAGTTTGCTCCAGGAGCTAAACGTTGTCACGACAAAAATAATTCAGGTTGGTATCAAATCATTCCGTTTTATGGTTTACGGATGCTGTCCGCCAAAGGAGATTCCAATACAAATAATTATGGGAAACCGCCTAAATAAATTTTTAATTAATATAATACCTGAGAAGGACAGGTGTGGTGCAAGTCCACAATAATTTATTATGAACAAATTAAAAGAAGTAAAACAATCCATTCTCAAAGATGGAATTATTGATGCACAAGAAGTAAAACAGTTACAAGAATTACTCTATGCAGACGGAATAATCGATCAAGAAGAAGCTGAATTTCTGTTTGAATTGAACGATGCTGTTTCGGGAAAAGAAAACGATGCGAGTTGGGAAACCTTCTTCATAAAAGCAATTTCCGATTTCTTATTAAAGGATGAAAACTCTCCGGGAGAGATTGATGATAAAGAAGTCAAGTGGCTTCTGGCTCAAATACAAGGAGATGGTCAATTAGACAAAACAGAAAAGGCTCTGTTGCAAAATCTGAAAAAGGAATCGAAGAATTTTCCAAAAATTCTTGATTTATAATTAACAAAGGATTCTATTCGATATGGCTCAATGCAAATACTGCAAAGGGGATGCAGGGTTTCTTAAATCCAGGCATGCCGAATGTGAGAAGAAACACAAAGAGGGTTGTCAAAACCTGACAACTCTCTTGTTACAAGCATTTAATGATTATACAGATTTCTATTTATTAGACAACCAGATAAGAGCGTTATCTGCATTGAGTTATATCTCCGATGAAACAAAAGAGGAAATTTATTCGAATGTGTTTGATAAAGCTGTAGAAGAATACCTAAATGATGGAATTATTTCAGATATAGAGGCTAAGACTATCGCTCGTTATCAGCAGTACACAGCACTTTCGCAACAAAAACTAAACGCAAACAAGTCTCTTGAACGAGTAGTACAAGCTAGAATACTACAACAACTCTTTTCCGGACAAGTACCTACTTCATCTATTTCTATAAATGGCACTTTACCCTTTTTGCTCCAAAAAAACGAATCCATTATATGGGTTTATCGTAATGTGCAATATTACGAACAAAAAGTAAAGAAGGAATATCGAGGGCGGAGCCAGGGTGCTAGTTTTCGGGTTATGAAAGGAGTATATTACCGAGTTGGTGGTTTCAAGGGTACTCCCATCGAAACACTACATAATGTCCATATAGGTACCGGCATTGTGGGTTTGACAACTAAACATGTTTATTTTTCATGCCCGCAAAAAAGTTTTAAAATACCTTTCTCAAAATTAATTCATATAGAGGCTTTTTCTGATGGGCTTGGTTTACAGAGAGATGGCGCTTCTGCTCGACCTGTCTTCTTTAAAGGAATGGATAGCTGGTTCATTTATAATTTTATCATGAACATAACTCAGCTATAATCTATGTGTGTAATTTTAAGAAATAATCAACAGTTCGGCCCATACCCATTGGAGAATCTCGCTTCCTATGTTGAGAATGGACAAATTTTGAAATGCCACCAAGCATTTGAACAAAACAATCCGCAAAATATCCAGACGGTTGGATATTTCTTAAAGCAAAACAAAAAGAAAGTAACAGGTAAGCACAAAAGCTTTTTCATATCTCAATTGAAGGATTTGGGCAGTGAGTTAATTCTCCCAAAGACAGCATTCAATAAAAAACATTGGATGGCAGATCAACGATTAATGGTATTGGCTCTGATCGGATTATTGCCTTCGTTTTTGATGTTCTTCGTCTTATTTTTTTCTGATTTCTTGGTTTTTTACTCCATTGCTTTGTATTTTTCACTCATCTGGGGGGTCTTTTTCTACTATCTATTCCAAACACCTCAAGCTACGCTTAAATCCACGATACTTCTCTTTTTTCTAACCCAATTTTTTGTGTTTGTTACTTGGGACTTATTAGGACTTCCCTATCTCAATCCGTTTTATACCTTTTTAGATAAAGGAAATATTTTATTTTCTCTTTTGGGTTGTATTTTGGGAATAGGTTTAACTGAAGAATTAGCAAAAGCAATCCCTCTGTTTATCATTATTATAATAGCCAGGAAGTCTTTAATCCCTCAGACTTTGGTTTTTTACGGCTTGATGTCAGGAATTGCATTCGGAGTTTTTGAAGGAGTGCAATATCAGAGGAGCGTCAATATCGAATTGAATTATAGGAGTGCCTTTTATATGAATATGGCACGCCTTACAAGCCTGCCATTTCTCCATGCCGTTTGGTGTGGAATCGCAGGTTATTTTATTTCATTCGCCAAGTCATACCCTAAATATAGATTATCTCTTTACTTTTTAAGCATAGCAATTCCTGCCATACTACATGGTATTTACGATACTTTTTGCAGTACTTTATTGGGGATGCTTATTGCATGGCCTGTTACATTCACAGGAGTGGTTCTTCTCATGACATATTTAAAGCAAGGGATTAATAGTCAATCGAAATCAGTAAGTTAAATTAACAAAAACACAGTGGAACAAAAACACCATTATTCAGGATTAACCAATGCCGAAGTATTGGAAAGTCGAAAAAACACGGAGAAAACATTTTAACTCCACCTGAAAAAGAATCTTTATGGTCTCAGTTTTTGGACATGTTCGGCGACCCCATTATAAAGATACTTTTGGGAGCTTTGTATCTATCCATTTTAGTAGCATTCTTTGAAATGCTGGGTTTGAATGGGATAATAATCCCTGTAGCAATTCTTATCGCATGTTTTTCATTGCGATTTTTCAAAATTAAGACGATAGAAGACGGAAAAAAATCATATAAAAGATACGATTGGTTTGTCATTATTCTGTTTGCCTGTATTCTATCTATCATAGCCATTCCTATTTTGATAGGGATATATGGGAACATACATTTTGGTGTAATTTTCGAACCATTAGGTATTTTAATAGCAGTTCTTTTAGCTACTGTAATTGGATTTCTTTTTAACGTAAGTGCCAATAAGAAGTTTGATGTGTTAAATAAAGTCAACGATGACACTTTAATAAAGGTAATCCGCAATGAGAATGTTTGTCAAATACCCAAGCGAGAGGTCGTTGTCGGTGACATTATTATTTTAGAAACAGGAGAAGAAGTTCCCGCAGACGGAGAATTATTGGAAGCCATATCATTACAAATAAATGAATCTACTTTAACCGGCGAACTTGTTATAAAGAAGACGATAAATCCGACTGATTTTGATGCTAATGCAACCTATCCTTCCAATCACCTTCTACGTGGAACAACTGTTATGGATGGGCATGGAATAATGAAAGTTTTTAAGGTTGGAGATGCTACTGAATATGGAAAAGTCTATGAAGGCTCACAGATTGACAATAGCGTTGAAACCCCGTTAAACGAGCAATTAGATCGGTTGGCAGATTTGATAACAAAAACAAGTTACGCTTTTGCCATACTTATTATTGTTGGTCGCCTTATTATGTACTTTACAATGGCTGGCTTTGCTGAAATAGACTGGGTCGCTTTTGGTAGTTATTTTCTGCAAACGGTAATGATATCGGTAACACTAATTGTGGTTGCAGTTCCTGAAGGTTTACCAATGAGCGTTACGCTGAGTTTGGCGTTGAGTATGAAACGAATGCTCTCCACGAACAATTTGGTTCGTAAGATGCATGCTTGTGAAACAATGGGTGCGACAACTGTTATATGCACGGATAAAACAGGAACACTTACCCAAAATCAAATGAAAATCTATGAAACTCTATTTTATGGACTTTCAGATCAAAAATTAGGAGATAATGAAGTTAGTTCGCTTATTAAAGAGGGTGTTTCTGCAAATTCAACAGCATATTTGGACTATTCTGATGCTAATAAAATAAAAGCTTTAGGTAATCCGACAGAAGGAGCGTTACTTCTTTGGTTACATGACAATGGCGTGAACTATTTGCCCATTCGAGAAGAATCAGAAATTGTCGAGCAATTAACTTTTTCTACAGAACGGAAGTATATGGCTACGATAGTTTGGTCTCCGATTCTTAATAAGAAGATACTTTATGTAAAAGGTGCTCCTGAAATTGTCTTGGGGATGTGCAATAATATAAAAACTATTGACGCTACAATCCCAAAGGAAAAACAAAAATCAGATATAGAAAACAAGTTGGTAGAGTATCAAACTCAAGCCATGAGAACATTGGGCTTTGCCTATCAAATTGTGGATGATGCTGTTGATTATATAAAAGAAGGAAACTTGGTTAATCCGGATTTAACGTTTTTAGGTGTCGTTACCACTTCCGACCCTGTTCGTCCGGAAGTGCCTGAGGCAGTAAAAAATTGTTTGAATGCAGGCATTGAAGTCAAGATAGTAACAGGAGATACTCCGGGAACAGCAAAGGAGATTGGCAGACAAATTGGTCTATGGGAAAAAACAGACTCTGACAACAATCACCTCACCGGACCAGAATTTGCAGCAATGTCTGATAACGAACTGAAAAAACGAATTTCGAATTTAAAAATTCTCTCTCGCGCAAAACCGATGGATAAACAACGCTTAGTTCAATTATTGCAAAATAATGACCATGTTGTTGCCGTTACGGGAGATGGTACAAACGATGCTCCGGCATTAAATGCTGCACAGGTAGGATTATCTATGGGAGATGGTACTTCTGTGGCGAAAGAAGCCAGCGATATTACTATTTTAGATAATTCATTTAGCAGTATTTCACGTGCCGTTATGTGGGGACGTTCGTTGTATCAGAATATACAACGTTTTATTCTTTTCCAAATGACGATTAACGTTGCAGCATGTCTGATTGTACTCATAGGAGCTTTCTTAGGAACAGAATCACCACTAACAGTAACTCAAATGCTATGGGTTAATCTGATCATGGATACATTCGCCGCTTTAGCTTTAGCTTCATTGCCACCTAATGAAATGGTTATGAACAATAAGCCTCGCAAGACTTCCGACTTTATTATCAATAAACCAATGGCAAAAGCTATTCTGGGAGTAGGCTTGCTATTTGTTGTCATTCTATTCGGTTTAATTCAATATTTCAGACATGTAGATATTACCTCTTTATCTCAGTTTAACGTTGGCGATTATTTCTGTAACTTCTTTAATTTCACACGAGCAGATAGTGGATTAAGTCCTTATGAGTTATCTTTGTTCTTTACTATTTTTGTGTTGCTTCAATTCTGGAATATGTTTAACGCTAAGGCGTTTATGAGCGGAAAATCGGCATTTGCCTCTTTATCGCAATCCAGCGGGTTTATTGCGATAGCTGCTGTTATCTTAGTGGGGCAATGGCTGATTGTAACATTTGGTGGAACTATGTTTAATGTTGTTCCTCTAAGTTGGAGCGATTGGGGATAATTGTTGGTACGACATCCATTGTTCTATGGGCTGGGGAACTATTAAGACTAATAACTAAAAATAAGATATAGAATTCAAATGGGCTTATGCTAAAGTTTTGGTTTAATAATACCCTTGTTACAGCAATATGGTAACGAGGGTATTTTATTTTTGTAGTTTTAAACATTAAGATATTCCCTTTATGACTAATAGATTTCGCGGATAATACTTGTAGTAATTAGAAAAATGATTCAACTCTGTAGAGTTATTCAGCAGTGTAAAAGCAGAGCAAACACAAGTAGAAAGAACCGTTACTAACTCATTACCTCATTAAAATGAACTCTCTGTAACTATCTGATAAATAGCTTAAAAATTCCATCCAACTGCTATCTGATCGAAAAAGCCGATAGGCTGCCACTCCTCTGTTTTCGGAGCATACCTTTCGATCTGATAGCCCGCTCCCTATTCCGGCACAGAGGGTGTCTGATCAGTGATACCCAGACTGACCGGACCCGGCGCCTCAGCACAGAACGGCGGAACAATTTCCAGGATGATATTTTTATTTCCGGCAAGGTGTTTCACCGCTGTCTCCGATTCTTTTCGGTCCGTGTCCTTCCCGGTTGCCTGCCCGCGCGAGCGCGACAGACCTATATACATCGGGAATACACCCAGACCCTATCTCAGGATCCTATGTTTGAGTACAAGGAATGTTAGTTTTCATTTCCAGCCTCCTGAACCCCGCTTAAAGCAGATCCATGATCTCTCTCCAGTTCATCACCCGCTGAAAACGATCGTCTTCTATATATATATTATGCGGTTGTGTAAACAACACTTTCTTTCCTTCGAAAGTGTGCAGGTTCCTGAGATGGTCGTCAATCATAATATCGCCTCTGATACTGTCTTTGCAACCGCAAAAGATCATCTGCTGCCAGGTAATAAAAGGATAATACGTCTGGAGCCATTTTTGCTTTTCAGACAAACTATCCGGGAACTCCGTTGCCGAAGAGACGATCAGGACTTTATAGGCATCGTTCAGATACCTCAACCCTTCCACACTATCTGCCATCAGAGGAGCTGTAGAGAAAAAGCCCCTGCTACGGACATGTTTCTCATAAGAGGGAAAAGCCTGTGACTCTGGTTTTCCATACAGATCCTGTACCTGCAATCCAATGCCTGACTCCTGCTTTTCCATACGAATAAACTGGCGGTATACATCTGCCAACACACCATCCATATCTACCAGAACCTGCGCTTTCATCATTTACGTATGTATGAACAATTATTCTATCTTGTTGATCTTCTTCCTTATTTTTTCAGCCGGTCCTATAATGCGGAGTTTTCACAGAAAAGATACTATCTCACCCTATATCCCCCTAAAAAACCGCAAAATCACGCATACACAAGAAAAAAGTTTCATTTATAATCCATTTTCTGTAGAAATATACGCATATTTGCGGATATTTGCAAATAGACAGGATGTGAATACGATGCTGAAAGAAGAACGCCAACAATACATTCTGAACCGTATCAATGAAAGTTACAGAATATACATTACTTCCCTGAGTAGTGAACTGGGAGTATCGGACGACACGTTGCGACGTGACCTGAAAGAGTTGGACGAACGAGGTTTGCTGACCAAAGTACATGGAGGAGCCATTGCCAGATCCGGTATCCCGACCGAATTTACTGAAAGGCTCAACCGCCGCGTCGCTACCCGCCAACAAATGGCTGCCAAAGTGATCCCCCTGCTGCAACCGGGCAATGTGGTATGGATCGATGGAGGGACTTACAATCTCGAAGTTGCCCGGCAGTTACCGACAGACCTGGAACCGACAGTATATACCAACAGTTTCCCTGTTGTACATGCTTTGATCCATCATCCCCGGCTGGAACTTATCTTTCTGGGTGGCAAAGTATTCCCCTCTTCACAGGTAACCGTAGGAGTACCCGTTTTTCAGGCTCTGCAACAAGTGCGACCAGACTGGCTGATACTGGGTATCAGTAATGTACATCCGCAAAAAGGACTCACTGCCCCTGACAGAGAAGAAGCGATGATCAAACGATGTATGATAGAGCGTGCACAGAAATGTATCATCCTCGCAGATAGTCAGAAACTCAATACCGCGGAAATCTACCAGGTAGCCTCTCTGGGCGATGTCGATTATCTGGTCACCGAGGATGATAAAGTGGAGTACATTCGGGAAAACTGGCCAAAATATAAATATATACTTCTGTAGAGGGTAATAGTTTTAAGTTGTAAGTTTTAAGTTGTAAGTATTGGGTTGTAAGTGTTGAGTCTTAAGTTTTAAGTGTTGGGTTGTAAGTTTTGAGTATTGGGTTGTAAGTGTTGAGTCTTAAGTTGTAAGTGTTGAGTTGTAAATAAAGAGACTGTCTCCTGATGAGATCCGTCTGAGAAACAGACTTTTTTCCTGTGGAGACAATCTCTTTACCAATGACCCATTAATGGATATATTTCACTTTTTCCGCATCTCTCTCTTTGGCATCCGGTCTTTCCGCTTTATGCCCCAGGCATATCCCTACAATCACTTCATAGTTTTCGGGGAGTCCCAGACTCTCCACCACCTCTTTTCCCGCGGGGTCTTCCAAAGCACTGACCACTGAACCCACGACTACCGTACCCAGATCCATGGATTCGGCAGCCAGCAGTATATTCTGTGTAAGTAATCCGCAATCGAAATCACTGAATCTGTTGGTATTGTCCTTAGCAATGAAGATCACTGTCGGAGCATTGTAGATGGTTCTTTCATTAATCGCTCTGATCTTGCCCAATATCTCTTCATCCTGTACCACACGCACCTCCCAGGGCTGACGATTCATTGCACTCGGAGCGTTGACCGCACATTTCATCAGTGTTTCCAACTGTTCGCGGCTCACCTGCTCACCGGTATAATTCCGTACACTACGACGAGCCAGTATGTTTTCGACTACCACTTCTTCTTTGTTCACTTCCGCCGGCGCGGCACTTTCCTGCCGGGGAGAACAAGCACACAGCGTTGCGCAGGCAACTGCCCATACTACCAATTTCTTCATACCTTACTTTTTTTAAAATGTTCATAAATAGTTTTAGGAAAGGTAAAAATAATACAATCCCGTAAAAGTGAAAAGGTTTTTCAAAAATTTATTTTCAGATACCTGACCGGAACGCACTGAAAAGAGAGGAATGCACTGTGTCGGGGTAAAGCTAACGATCTTTTTCAAAATAACTGTTTTATTCATGGAAACCCCACAACTTCTACCTCACCCTTACGTAATTGGCAGAGATCAGAGGCAGAGATTCTGAAGGTAGGGCTACAGGTAATCCGCCCGCGCTTTTTCTCAGGTTTCTCTTGTATATACTTCTCCGGCACCCTCCGCTCCTTACTTTCCGTGGATACCGCTCTTCCATTTCCCACCCCTGTTTTTCAGGAAGAAAGGGGCAACAACGGAACGCGGAGTTCAGGAAGCGGACTTGTACAGGGGGTATACTTCTGAAAAAAAGTACCGGTTGCACTTCCCATACCTTCCTCATAAAAAATACACGGAAAACCGGATGGCAAACCGAGCTTGCCCGGATCCGCCTGAGACACGTCCTCTCTTCCTGCGGATATATACAGAAAAAGAGAATCGGATTTTTTCAGCCACCTGCCGATGTTATCCGTGACAGATGCTTATCTTTGTTCTGCATCCATCCTGCGCTGTTACGATCCGGTCAGAAACGCTTTTAGCTGACATACGCCCTGTTCGGCAAGAGCAGATCGAAGAACAGGTGCTTCACCCGGGAAGAACTATTTCCGGGAAGAGATGCGTATGCAAAAACAAAAAAGAACCCTATCCACCCATTAAGATCAGGCACAAATGTCAGATAACAAGATTCATATCCAATCTTACTCATCACCTTGCGGAGAGATGATCCTGGGGTCGTACAACAACAAACTTTGTCTGTGTGACTGGCAAAATGAGAAACGTAGGCTACAGATCGATACACGCATCCGGAAAGGATTACGGGCATCCTATGTCGAAAGTGGCTCCGACGTGCTCACCCAAGCCATCACTCAACTGGAGGAATATTTCCACAACAAAAGAACCACGTTCGACATTCCGCTGCTTTTTGTCGGTACAGACTTCCAGCAGGCGGTATGGAGAGAATTGCTGCACATTCCGTACGGACAAACCTACTCCTACGCGGCACTCTCGCAACGGATGAACCACCCTGAAGCCATACGTGCCATAGCAGCGGCCAACGGTGCGAACGCGATCTCCGTTTTTGTTCCCTGCCACCGCGTCATCGGCAGCAATCAGCGACTGATCGGATACGCGGGCGGACTTCCGGCCAAACAGTTCCTGCTCGATCTGGAATCGCCCACGAACCGGTTGTTCAGACCCTGAGGTGCACAGACACACTCACACAGAAAGCGATAGGCTTTCATGGAGCCGGAGATAATCACAGGCATACAAACACACAGGTCCGGAAAATAAAAACAGCGATCCCCTGCCAGACACAACCTGATTCGCTGACCGGGCATCCGATCAGTAACCGACAGAGTTAGTTAACAAATTGCAATTCAGCAAAATAAAGATTACTCCTGCAAACCTTACTTTCTTTTACGAGTTTCTTCTATACACCTGTATATCCCTAACAGGCAACATACAGGCCCATTGTAAACACTCATATAAAGGATAACAGTATGAAGAAAGTATCTCATTCTCAAGACATAGCCAGAATCCTGTTAGGTGCCTTCCTGACTTTTGCCGGTACCAGCCATCTGACTTTCGCGCGTGACGACTTCCAGGCACAGGTACCCGACTGGGTACCCCTGAACAAAGACCTGACCGTTTTACTATCCGGCGGCGTAGAGATCTCCCTGGGATTGGCGCTGATGTTACTGGCCCGCAAACGGAAATATACCGGACTTGCGGCGGCAGCTTTCTTTGCCATGGTATTTCCAGGCAACATTTCCCAGTATATACACCACAGAGACGCGTTCGGACTGGATACCGACAAAAAACGCTTCGAACGGCTTTTTTCCAGCCTGTACTCATCGCATGGGCATTGTACGGTTCGGGAGTATGCAATAAAAAAGCCAGAATTAAAAAATAACTGGTGCTGAATAACATATATAAAATAAAGTAAGATGAAAAAGATCATAGTTTCGGCCGCCCTGTTAGGTGCCACTTGTCTCATTGCCAAAAAGGTAAGAAAAGTCATACTCAGAAAACGGAACAAAGGGAAAAAGATCCTGTTCGTGGTGACCAGTCACGGCAGACTGGGAGACACAGGCCAGCATACAGGCTATTACCTGTCCGAAGTGGCCCATCCGTGGAAAATACTCTCCGGAGCAGGGTATGAAATTGATTTTGTCAGCCCCCACGGAGGCACTCCGCCCGTCGATGGTTTCCAGTTGACCGATCCCATCAACCGCATGTTCTGGAACAACCAGAAGTATCAGAAAAAGATGATCAGCAGCATGCAACCTGACGATATAGATCCGTTCGCATACGAAGCTATTTTCTTTGCGGGCGGACACGGTGCCATGTGGGACTTTCCTCCCCATACCCAACTGGCCCACATCACCCGTCAGATCTATGAAACCGGAGGTGTGGTAGCGGCTGTCTGCCACGGACCGGCCGGATTGGTAAACGTGCGTCTGAGCGATGGAACGTTCCTGATCAGTGGAAAGAAAGTAACAGGATTTACCAACGAAGAAGAGGCAACCATGAAACGGGAAGAGATCGTCCCTTTCCTGTTAGAAGACAGATTGAAAGAACATGGAGGACGGTTCGAAAAATCAGCCCCGATGATGCCTCATGTAGTGGTAGACGGACGATTGATCACCGGACAGAATCCGGCATCGGCGTTAAAAGTAGGCAAGAAAATACGGAAAGCCCTGTAATTTTCCCGCGGAAAAGGGGCATCCCGCCAGACAGGATACAGGGACATAAGGCTCCGTTCCCTTTGTCCCGATCCCGCAAGTATTTACATGTATATACAAGATCGGGACAAAGAGGATCTTACTTTTTTTCTCTATCCCGATCTCTGTTTCCTCTTCCTCAGGATATATGCCCTCCCGGCGGGCCAGTCAGCGATCAGGGCCGAAAACTGATACCCGCTTTTCGTGCCTGCGCATGCCGCAACTGACGGGCTACCTGATAGAGGTGTGCCTCTTTTCTGAAATGGGTACCCGTCTGTTTGAACCGGAAAGCGACATTCTTTTCCACACAGGCATCACGAATGGCTTTGACCCAGTCGTAATCACATACCCGGGCTTCCCTGCCCGACTCCCCACCTACTACCACCTGTTTCCGGTATCCAGGGTGAGCGCGTGGCTGTTTGTTCCTTATATACTCCGGATTGCTTTTGCCACCTACCTCACTATCTATATACTTATCCACAACTACACCCTGTATTTCCTACTCTTACGCTTTGAATGTACCGGATATATCTCAACCATGCGCCCAAAAGGCCTGTATATGCTGCTTTTCAGAAAAAGCAATTCTTTTATCAAGGTACACTTATAAATCCCAGATTTTATATAAATTTGTATATCCATCCACAAACCGATCCGCAAACCAGGCACTATGGCAACATTCGGCAGTAAAGTGATTCAATTCAACAGGGAACTCTCGTTTACCGGTTCTCTGCCCCACCACATACAGGTACTCAATCCGTTTCAGAACAATCCGGAAATAAACGACATCTCCGAAAAGTTCTACAACAAATTCTATAACGACGAAAATCCCCGCCGGCTCATCCTCGGCATCAATCCGGGACGTCTGGGCGCGGGGGTCACAGGCATTCCTTTCACTGATTCCAAACGCATGAACGATGTCTGTGGCATTCGCATCGAGTCTGTCTCTACCCACAAACCCTCCTCTGTGTTTATCTACGACATGATCCACGCGTACGGAGGAGCCGAAAAATTCTATGGAGATTATTACATCCATTCCATCTGTCCGTTGGGCTTCATCACATACAATAAGAAGGGCAATTGGGTAAACTGTAATTATTACGACGACAAAGAACTGATCCGTACCATGTACGATTTTATGGTCGGCAGCCTGCGCCGGCAGATCTCCTTCGGCATAGATACAGAAGTCTGTTACATACTGGGCAAACGAAACGCGAAGTTCATCCGTGAGATCAACGGGAAAGAGAATTTCTTCCGCCGGTTGGTCGAACTGGAACATCCCCGCTACATCGTGCAATACAAATCCAGAGATACGGAATTCTATCTGGCTAAGTACCTGGATGCCTTATGCGGACAATGATCATCTCTTCTCCGGACCTTCCATTTCTGCGGAACGGGTGGTGTGACGCAGCCTGTATGCCCCCGGACTAAGTCCTGTGTGCCTGCGGAAAAACTTATTCAGATGGCTTTCATCCCTAAACCCCATCTCAGCGGCTATCTCATTGATACGCATATCCGTCTCTGTCAATCGCCTTTCGATATACCGTCTCCTGCAACCCGATATATATTGCCGCAACGTCTCTTTCGTGTGCTTCTTGAAGAATCGCCCCAGGTAAAACTCAGAAATACCGAACTTTGCCGCCAGGTTTCCGGAGTGTAGCTTCTCCGGCTCACAGATATGTTTCTGAATGTATTCCAGCATATCTAAAGAGCGCACCCCCGAAACCGGGTTTTCTATCTGGTAGACTGAGGGGGTAAGGTTGCGCGCCACAATCACCAACAGGGTAAAGATCAACTGCCGTATCAGCTCCTCTCCCTCTTTTTTAGGCTCCAGATGCTCCCGCAGGATCCCCTCCAGGATACCCTGAGCAAGCAACTGATCCGAAGCATCTCTGAATACGCAACCGGGACGGTGGCTGGCATTCTCTAAGATATATACCATGCGGCGGCGCTCTTCGGCGGAGAGCCGGTACGAATCTAAGTATATATTACTGAATCGTATCAGGGTGAAAGCAGTGGTGGTATGTACATCGAACGAATGACAATCCTTAGGAGTGATCAGGAAAAGGTGTCCTTCCCGGTAATTAAACACATGCTTATTGACACATTGCAAACCCTTGCCTTCTACGATATATACCAGTTCGAAAAAGGTATGTGTATGCTCTTCCAGCGGGCAACTATCGCACCGCTGGTATTTTACCTCAAAAGGTTGATACAGATTTCGCCGTTCCATAGCGCAAATATACCGTTTATAGGAAAAAGTATACCGGATCTGTTAGAAAAAAGGCTGTATTTTTGCAGCAGATCCATTCACAATAACTTTTTTAAAAACAGATTGGAATATGAATAACTTTTTAGAACTTGTCAGACAGCGTGTTTCCGTCAGAGATTTCTCTGCCCGTGAAGTGGAACAGGAGAAATTAGATTCTATTTTCGACGCGGTACGTTTTGCCCCTTCGGCAGCCAACTTCCAGCCGTGGCGTTTCTTTGTGATCCGTAGCGAAGCAGGAAGACAGAAGCTGTATCCGGCCTATCCACGCCAATGGTTTGCCACGGCTCCGGTCTATATCGTTGCCTGCTACGACCAGACCACTTCCTGGAAACGGGGTTTTGACAACAAAGATCATGGAGATATAGATGTAGCGATCGGGGTGGAACATCTCTGTCTGGCCGCCGCGGAGCAGGGATTAGGCACCTGCTGGGTATGCCACTTCGATCCGGCGGTCTGTAGCCGGCAACTGGAATTGCCGGAAAACCTGGTACCGGTAGCCATTATTCCTCTCGGCTATCCGGCAGGAACTCCTTCCGCTACCACTCCCCGGAAAGAAAGAGAAGAGATCGTAACGTTTGTAGATTAACAAAGAACAAAGGGATTTACTGATTTACGATTTACGATTTACGATTGAAAATACAGAAAGAACATATATGTAAACCTTTCGTAAATCCTAATACGTAATCTCTATAGGCTGACATGGACTACATGGATTTCGATTGAGCAAATCGACCGTCGATTCAAAATGACAAACTACTCGACACATAGTCCTGTATTTTCAATCGTAAATCGTAAATCGTCAAATCGTAAATCAATAAATCCCTTCATTCTTCACCAGTCAGTTTACTGTCTTTCTTTATATCCTCATCAGAGAGGATACTGATCTTTCCGTCTATCTCCAGGATGGCCAGATCCACAGTCTCTATATTCCCTATCCCATTTTCCCGGAGAACGACCTCCAGATCCCGGAGGGTCAGACGATTTTTCTTCATCTGTATGTGATTCGATTTCCCATGCCGGACCAGAACCACCGGTTCACCATCCATCAGTTTAGCAAATTTCGGCGATCTGTAATGAAACAGATCCAGCCCTCTGTTGAGCAGGAACAGAGAGCCTGCCGCCACAATTCCGCCCAACAACGTATTGTCTCCTCCCACCATAGCGTTTTGCACCGAATTACTGATCAGCAACACAAAAACCAGATCCGAGACAGACAACTGCGTCAGTTCATTTTTTCCGAAAATACGCAATCCGATGATGATAAACAGATATACGATCATCGAACAAAAGACGATGTTAAGCAGAGAATTCCCAAACATACTCACCAGGAGTTTTTTAATGATCGCAGGTGTACCGGTACGTATATTTCCCGATACAACAGGAGGAGAAAAAAGTCAGATACCCCTTCCATAAGTACGCTTTCGGCAACCAGCAGAGCCTCTTTTCAGGTCAACGGATGAAGTTGGTCGGTACCCATGGTTCCTGCTTCGGCCTGGAGATCCCGCTTTGCTCCCCGGCTGTGATGCAGCGCAGCAACCATCCCATGTTCCGGGCCAGCGTACGCATGGTCTGCAACCCTTCCAGATCCTGCTGTACATCTTCCGGCGTATATCCATGGATCTGGTTCCAGTACTGAGAAGAGATCACAGGCATATTGCTGATGGTGAAATAATGGTTCAACTGATCAAACGCCGCGCTCGCCCCGCCCCGACGACAACTGACGATAGCCGCCGCAGGCTTGTAATCAAACCCTTTGCCTGCGAAGAAGGCTTTATCCAACAGACACTTTACCTGCCCGGAGATGCCCGCGTAATAGACCGGACTACCCACCACAACAGCATCCGCGGCATGCAGTTTATCGATCAGTTCGTTCGAAGGATCCTCCTTATAGATACAATGTCCGCTTCCCGTACGCTGGCAATTCATGCAGGCGATGCATCCTCTGACCACACGCTTGCCTATCTGGAAAAACTCACTCCCGATCTCCTGTTTCTGAAGTTCATCGGCTATTTCTCTCAACCCTGTATAGGTACACCCCCGCTCATTGGGGCTACCATTGACTAATAATACGTTCATTTGCTCACCCGATTCAGATAGACTATCCAATAGCCTGATATTTCATAATATCCATACTTTCTATCAATTCCCGGATACTGCTGATCCCCTCCTTGAAATGCAGTTGAGTCCCATGCTCTTCGATAGCATCCAGGTCTTTCCACTCTTTAATAAAGGCCATAGCATCTTCATTGTCTACATCTTCCATCAATCTGTAGGAGACATTCCCTGGTTCCTTCCGGCTCTCTGTTATCATCTTCTGCACAGCAGCCACAAAATCTTCTTTGTATCCTTTTTTCACCACGCAACGGGCCACAATTGTAATCATACGTTTTCTATCTATAAATTAAAAACTCTAAATTAAAAACTCTGTATCCTTCTGTCCGGACAGAATTTTTACTTGTATCCGAACCCCAAAAAGAGAACAAACGGAAACGGGTTTTAGATCAACTGTGTACAAAAAATCCTCTTATACCCATCCGGTCAGAAGCCTGTTCCCGGATCTGCCGGGAACTACCACAGATCTGCCGTTGGATCGGAAACGAGCATACGCATCTTATCCTGAGAAAAAGACAGCAACCCAAAAACGCTTTAACAAAAAAACGGCCTTTATACACATTCTTAAATAAATTTTACAACTTTGCCGCAGTTTTGGTGGTGCACTCTTCATCCGCAGAGCGCACTGAAAAGGGAATCAGGTGCGAATCCTGAACAGTACCCGCTGCTGTAAGTCCTCAAAGAGGTTTTATACATTCCATGCCACTGGAGTAATTCCGGGAAGGTGTATAAGATCGGACAAGTCAGAAAACCTGCCAGAACGTGTTTCGGTAAAACTTTCGTGGTTTAAGGTTTTTACTACCAACAGATGCACGCGTCTGTTCCGTATCAGAATCATTGTCCCGGCTGCCAACGGTAGCGGTAAATGCGTATACATCCTGTATACCAGCAAACCGCCCTACCCGCATCAGCAGAAAGTTTTCCCGAGATCCATTTATTAAGTTTTTGCAGGAGTCCTTTGTGTGCCACGCGCTACATAAAGTACTGTTCCGAAAAGTGTACACCGGAAAACCTGCGATGGATAAACTTAACGAATTGCGCCACGGGATCATGGAGCAGATTCAAACGGACCGATAACAGCTCTCTGCCGGGTTATCCCTCTATTTGCGTCATTCATTCTTCTCATGGCACGTATATTTATTAATTATTTAAATTTTATGTGTTATGACAAAGCAATTTAAGTTTCCGGCACTGTGCTTCACCGCGCTGGCCGTAGTATGGGTTTCTTCCTGTAGCAACGAAGATGACTTCTTCCACCCACAGGAACCTTCTGAAGGAGACACACGGGGTATCATACAAGACGGGTATTTTCTGGTCAATTTTGAAGACAACGGCCTCCTCACTGCCGGGCCCACTTCTTACGGAGCCAATCTGTACGATGGATATGTCGCGGTAGCCGGATATCCGCGTTTTACGTCTCAGGTAGATCCGCTCACCAACCTGGAATATGGGGTCAACCCGGATGGTTGGGGCGGAAGCTATAATTTCTGGAACGGTGGTGTAGCGGTTTCCGCCTGGAACTACCGTTCGAATACCGAAGCCAATGATACCAGCGATTGGTGGTATAGCTACACCAATCAGTGCAGTGTATACAACGTAGCCTCTGAAGACGGAACGAATGCGGGAGCAGGTCGCAACGGTAGCGACCATTTCGCTGTCGTATTCGGTTATACCGATACATATACCGGCTATGTGGGTACTTCAGGTATGGCTTTTACCAACAACACAGAGAGAAGATTCGACAGAATGTATGTATGTAATTCCTCCTATACCTATGGAGTGATGGAAAACGGGAATGCTTTCACTCAGGGAAGCCTGAAAGACAACAAAGGATATTTCCATATGATCGCGCGGGGCTATAAAGCCGGATCTGCCACTCCGGTAGCAAGCGATACCATCGCGCTGGCCGATTTCCGGAATGGAAAAAATATCCTGATCGATACCTGGACCGAATTTGATCTCGTGAATATCAAGAAACAAACGGTCAACAAGATCGAATTTGATTTCGAAGGGTCTGACTCCGGCGCGTATGGGCTGAACACCCCCGCGTATGCCTGTATAGACGATATATACATCGCGCCCAATGAATGAAAGCCTGATCATGACCGACCGGACAACGCAATTACTAAGAGTTGTCCGGTTGGTCCTGTATCTTTACTAAAAAGAAGCTATCCCTCTGATTTATATACAATCGCGATCTTTTATAACTAAACACATGAGACAGTTCAGTTTATTCTTTATTCTTTTATTTATTTTATCTCTCCTCTCCTCCTGCAACGAGGACAACAGGATCGAGGTGGATATACAGCCTCAGCCAGTGATAGAACTGGATAGTGAGACCGGCATATATGCGGTAAAAGTCGGACGTGAACTCACCATTGCTCCCACGGTGCAATATGCGGACGATGCGCTTTTCTCCTGGACCATAGACAATAAATTAGTAGGTACTTCCGCCAGTTACACAAGTAGCTGGGATGAACCCGGAGAGGTATATATCACTTTCCGCGTACAGACCGACGCTGGTAAAGCCGAAGAATTAATAAAAGTGGAAGTGGCCGAACTGGGAGTTCCGGTGATCTCTCTGGCTATCCCTGCTTCGGGGCTTAAAGTCCTGGCCGCGACGGATTATATCTTAACACCAGATATTCAGAATTCCGACCTGGAAGACTTTACCTGTACATGGATACGCGAAGGGAAAACGGTAAGTACAGAGGAGAGTTATACATTCAATGAAGCAGAAACAGGAATGTACATCGTCACCATAGAAGCATCCAATATAGACGGAACGGCCCGCAGAGACATAGAAGTGGAAGTGGTGGAGCAATTGCCGTATGTAGTAACATTCGGATCCCTCTCCTATTTTGAAGCGTATACAGACCGGTATACGTTCACCGGACGCCCGGTCTATCTATATCCTTTACTGGAATATTTCCAGGATCCACTGTTCGAATGGGAAATAGACGGAGAAATGACCGGAACCACAGAACGTATGTTCAGGTTTACTCCTTCTGTTCCGGGAAAATATACCATCGCGGTATCAGTGACAGAGAAAACAAGCACTACCGCCCGGCTCACGCGAAATGTAACGCGCTCTGTGAGCAAAGTACGCGCGGAGATAGACGTGTATGGTGTGGAAGACAGCGAAGAACAGCGCTACCAGGCTGCTACAGGCAGCAGTTCTGCCTTGTGGAACAAAGTGTACGAATATACTCCGGCTCCCGGTCAATTTATCGGCGAACTCAAAACAGGTGGGTTCACCGGGAGTGAAACCACTCAGGCAGATGCCATTGCGTATGCCGAAAAGCGTCTAGAACAAGAGAATTGGGTCTCCTTAGGTGGGTTCGGCGGATACATCGTAGTCGGATTTGACCACAGTATTCCACGGACAGACAACGACTATGATTTTGCCATCCAGGCAAACGCCTTTGAAGGAAGTTCCGAACCAGGTATCGTCTGGGTGATGCAGGATGCCAACGGAGACGGACTGCCCAATGACGAATGGTACGAACTCAGAGGAAGTGAGACGGGTAGTTCAGGTACGATACAAGAATATGAAGTCACCTATTATCGACCGGCTGGCAAAGGAATGAATGTACCATGGACCGATTCGCAAGGTAAAAGCGGCCACATAGATTACCTGTCCGCCTGGCACCAGCAGGATTTCTATTACCCGGCCTGGGTGAAAGAAGATGTTTACACCTTGCGGGGTACACGCCTCGAATCCAGAAACATACAAGATCCGCAAACCGGGCATTGGGCAAACCAGACGTATGCCTGGGGCTATGCCGATAACCTCGGAGAAGACTCCTTGAGCGGAGACGCGGTAGACGGAAGCGGACAGCGGAACGGATTCAGGATCTCCAACGCCATGCACCGGGACGGCACTCCTGCGGATCTGAAATACATCGACTTCATTAAAGTGCAAACCGGTATCAACGCCAAAAGCGGATGGCTGGGCGAGCTCTCCACGGAGGTGTGTTCGTTCATAGACCTATCCATAAAAAACAAATAATCAGTTTAGAATCATGAAACCAAAACAGATCTTTTTATTGTTATTTTTACTGACTTTTTGCCCACAAAGCTGTTCGGACGACCAAGAGATCCTGCCCGAAGATGCAGACGACAACTTTATCACTTCTGTAAAACTCACTGTAGGCGCAGACACCTACACAGCACAGATCGAAAACCAGGAGATCACCGTCACCGTACCCTATACCGTGTCGCTGGACGGTGCCGAAGTTGATTTTACCTATTCCACATCGGCCACCATCCTGCCCGATCCGACCTCCATTACCAACTGGGATGAGGAACGCCCTTTCAAAGTAACCTCTTACAACGGAGATCCACGCGATTATACCTACCGGGTCATTAAAGATGAGATCCGGCAAGAAGGAGACGTAACTATCGTGTCACAGGCAGACATAGACGCGCTGGCAGAAAAAGGGGTCACTGTGATCCTGGGCAATCTGACCCTGGGTTCCGACGATCCGGAAGCTACTCCGCTCGAAGACCTGAAAGGGCTGGAACTTCTGAAAGAGATAAAAGGAGCCTTGATCATCCGAAACAGTTATCAGGGAAATGACTTAGTAGCCTTAGAAGCCCTGACCTCCATCGGCGGATTGCGATTGGGTAGTTCCGGATCTCCTTCGGAGGCCCTGAATGGTGAGGCTTTACTCAGTTTACCACGTCTGGTATCGATAGAGGGAGAGGTCAGGATATACAGCGATCACATCCAATGGATCCACCTGCCCGCGCTGACTACTATAGCCGGCCATGTAACCATCCATTCCGCGACATGGGTATCTGCAGACCTGTCCGCACTGACATCCATAACAGGTGATCTGATCCTCACAGGATATACGGAAGAGAGTACCGCAAGTGAACTGATGTATGTGGAGATACCCTCTTTGGAGACTGTATCCGGAAAGATCGAGATCACAGCCTTTCCCAAACTCATGGGTATCGCATTTGAGAAACTGACTTCCGCGGGTGCAATATGGCTCCCTCACATCCCTTTTGAGTTTGAAACCATTCATCTGCCTAACCTCAGGAACGTAGAGGGAGACATTGATTTTACCAGTAATTCCGCAGACATCATAGGAGGCACCCTCCAGAATACCGGGGTCAAGGAGATTGAGATGAATAATCTGGAATTTGTAGGTGGCAGGATCACGTTGTCCAGGTTGACAGCCCTTACGCGTCTGCCCGATTTTTCCCGTCTGCGTCAGTTGGGCGGATTATGTCTGAACAACATCGAAGCACTGACCGATCCGGACCTGGATATAAGTCACATTACTTTCGGAGGAGATTCCATTTCTTTATCAAATACCCATATTAACTACATCCATGGACCGGAAGAGCTGAACGCGACCCTCTATCTGAATGGTACGTACCCGGAAATAGACGGGGTATCCTCCTTAAAAGATCTTTATTATTACGGACGCAACCAGGGTCCGGTCACTTTGCCGTTTGCGACGGTCGAAAAAAACATCTATATGTATCTGCAGGAATGTACGGAATTGCATATGCCCGCCCTGAAAGAGGTAGGAGGCTATTTCTCTGTAGATTACCAGATGACAGCGCTGCATACGCTTCAACTACCTGCTCTTGAGAAAGTCGGAGGACAATTGTATATACGTAGTGGTAACATTACTTCCCTTTCTCTCGCTTCACTGGAAGAGGTAGGGACCGGCACGGAAATCGCATATTCTGATAACGAAAGTCCCGGAACGATCGATATGTTAACCACAGGTTTATCCGAACTATCTTTCCCCAAACTAAAGAAAGTAGCCGGAAAAGGATTGGCCATTCAGACTACGGAGGTGATGACCGAAACGTGCGGATCCATTCATCTTCCCGCATTGGAAGAGGTCGAAGGATGCCTGTTGCTGAGTGGGGGGTATACGACTCAGGATACAGCGATTGGTTCCCGGATCAGAAATTAAGTCAGGTTTTGCTTCCAAACCTGAAAAAACAGATGCGGTGAAAATCATCGGTTATTCCTTGCTTGAGGATTTCTCTATGTTTAAAAATGTAGTGGATCAGCTTTCGGAGGAGACGTGGACGGTAAAGAATTGCAGATACAATCCGACCTACGAAGATATGAAAGCAGGAAATTACACAGAACAATAACACACAGGAAATTACATCCGGAGTATCCGCATCCCAAGCGGATACTCCTTTCCTGTTTTATACAGAATACAAAACATACTTTTATGCGTATACACAGCATCAGGCTTTTTTCATCTGCTGCCTGTTCCTGAATTTCAGTTGCATAGACTACGGTCCTATCGACGAGGAAGAGTTCAGCGTCGGCTCCGGACTATTCATTACCAACGAAGGCAATTTCATGTATGGTAATGCGTCTCTTTCTTTCTACGATCCGGAGACCAGAATCGTGCAGAACGAAGTGTTTGCCCGTGCCAACGGCATGAAGCTGGGCGATGTGGCACAGTCTATGGTGATCCGCGACGGGATCGGCTGGATCGTGGTCAACAACTCCGGAGTGATCTTTGCCATAGATATTAATACCTTCAAAGAGGTAGGACGCATCACGGGATTCACCTCTCCGCGCTATATACATTTCCTGAGCGATGAAAAAGCCTATGTTACCCAGATCTGGGACCCTCGTATCTACATTGTGAATCCGAAGACCTACCAGATCACCGGATATGTGGAGACGGATATGGATTTCGAATCGGGATCTACCGAACAGATGGTACAATACGGAAAATATGTCTATACCAATTGCTGGTCGTACCAGAACCGCATCCTCAAGATAGATACGGAAACGGATGAAGTGGTGGACGAATTAGTGATAGGTATCCAGCCTACCTCGCTGGTATTGGATAAATACAATAAAATATGGACCCTTACCGACGGCGGGTACGAAGGGAGTCCGTATGGATACGAAGCCCCTTCGCTCTATTGCATCGACGCGGAGTTATTCAAAGTCGACAAATCCTTCCCATTCAACCTGGGCGACTGGCCTTCGGAGGTACAACTCAATGGTACGCGCGACACGATCTACTGGATCAACAACTCGATCTGGGCCATGGACGTAACTGCCAACCGGGTACCGGTACGCCCCTTTCTGGAAGAAAGAAATACGATTTATTACGGACTGACCGTGAATCCTGTCAATTCCGAGGTATATGTAGCCGATGCCATAGACTATGTACAGCCGGGAGTGGTACTCCGGTATTCCCCGCAGGGAGAACTGTTAGACGAATTCCGGGTAGGCATCATTCCCGGAGCGTTCTGCTGGCCATAAGGTATAGCACCGATCAAACAAAAGACACCATGAAGATACTTACATATACCCTCTGTCTGCTCCTTGCCTGCTCCTTCACCCTCTCTCTGCGCGCGCAGGAAGATACCACCCACCCGCAGCGGACAGACAGGGTCGCATACAGCCTGAAGATAGATGAAGTACATATCTACGGCCGCCGCCCCATCCAGGACATCGGGGTGCAACAAACCCAATTAGACACTACCGTACTCCGGGAAAACATTACCCTATCCATGGCGGATGTACTGACCCGGAACACGACCCTCTTTATCAAACAATATGGACGGGCTACCCTCTCCACAGCTTCCTTTCACGGTACTTCCCCTTCACATACGCAGGTGACCTGGAACGGGATGAAGCTCAACTCTCCCATGCTGGGAATGGTAGACTTCTCCATGATCCCCTCCTACTTTATCGACAATGCCTCGCTGCTGCACGGAACCTCTTCCATCCTTACCACCGGGGGCGGACTGGGAGGAGCTGTCACCCTCTCTACCCAGCCGGCCCGGCAAAAGGGATTCGGCACGCAATACATCCAGGGCATCAGTTCTTTCAAAACGTTCGATGAATTCCTGCGACTGACCTACGGCAACAGACACTGGCAGGCTTCTACCCGCGTCGTCTACTCCTCTTCGGAAAACCGGTACACATACCGCAACTACAACAAAAAGGAGAATATCTACGACGATGAGATGAACATCATCGATACCTATTATCCGATGGAGCGCAACAAATCGGGCGATTTTCACGACCTGCACCTGCTCCAGGAGATCTACTACAACACCGGAAAGGGAGATCGGCTGGGACTCTCTGCCTGGTACATGCACTCCCGGCGCGGCGTACCGATGCTGACTGTAGACTACAAAGACGACGCAGAGTATACCAACGAACAGAAAGAGAACACCTTCCGGGGTGTACTCAACTGGGACAGGATACGTACCGACTGGAAACTGGCTGTGAAAGCCGGATATACCTATACCGATCTCGGATACGAATATTCGCGCGACCTGGGAAGCGGAAGCAGGGTGCAGATGATCGACTCACACAGCTATGTCAATACCCTGTACGGATCGGCACAGAGCGAGCACTCCTTAGCCGACAAATGGATGTTCACCGCGGGCATCACTGCGCACCAGCATTTTGTGAACAGCCGGGACATGAACATCATCACCCAGGAAGGGAACAGTGCCGTAGTAGGATACGATCAGGCACGGACGGAGCTCTCTTTCAATGCTTCTGTCAGGTGGCAACCGACCGACCGGCTGGGACTGTCTGCTGTAGTACGGGAAGATAGGTACGGCGAACAATGGACGCCGGTGATCCCGGCTTTCTTCACCGATTATGTGATCTCCAAACGGGGAAATGTGCTTGCCAAGGCTTCCGTCTCGCGCAACTTCCGCTTTCCGACCCTCAACGACCTCTATTTCCTGCCGGGAGGCAATCCGGACCTGAAAAAAGAAAAGGGGTTTACCTACGATGCCGGGGTGGCCTTCTCCTTAGCTCAGGAAAACAGATACTCGGTTACAGGAGAGGTCACCTGGTTCGATTCGCACATCGACGACTGGATCGTCTGGCTACCCACCTTCAAAGGTTTCTGGACCCCGATGAATGTAAAAAGGGTACATGCCTATGGCATAGAAGTAAAGGCGGCCTCCAACATCAACCTGTGCCGGGACTGGCAACTGGCGATGGATGGCAACTTCGGTTGGACACCCTCCATCAATCACGGCGATCCGGTCACCTGGGCCGACGAGTCTATCGGTAAACAATTGGTATACATTCCGGAATTTTCTTCGGCCTTCACCGGAAAGCTCTCTTACAAAAGCTGGCGGTTTACCTACAAATGGTCTTATTACAGCGAACGCTATACCACCTCCAGCAACGAGACAGCCACTAAGATCGGACGGATAAAACCTTATTTCATGAGCGACGTAGCACTGGAAAAACGCTGTTCGTTCCGGGTGACGGACCTGTCGGTAAAGGGCATAGTGAACAACCTGTTCAACGAAGCCTACGAATCGGTACTCTCTCGCCCCATGCCCCGGATGAATTACGGGATCATCCTGGACTTCCGGCCTAAGTTCCGGAAGTAGGTTGCATCCTGACGCAAAGAATGGATACCTATTAATTTATATAATTTATCATCCTGAGAAAAATGAAAAAGATACATGTACGTTACGGAGTTCTGCTCCTGCTTATGCTGCTGGCTGCTGCCAGTCGTCTGATCCCTCATCCGGCCAATTTCGCTCCCATCGGAGCTATGGCTCTGTTCGGAGGAGCTTATTTTACGAGAAAATGGTTCGCCTTCCTCTTACCGATAGTAGCCATGTGGATGAGCGACCTGTATATCAACAACGTGATCTACGGAGAATACTTCGATAGTTTTGTCTGGTTCTACGACGGTGCATGGTGGACCTACGGAGCTATGCTCCTCATCGCTGTGGCAGGTATGCTGATTATCCGGAAAGTATCCCCGGTGCGCATCCTGGCTGCTTCCCTGTGTGCCTCTTTCCTGTTCTTTATGATCTCTAATTTTGGAGTATGGGTATCCTCAGGGATGTACCCTCTTACCAGGGCGGGGCTGGATGCCTGTTACATAGCAGCGATTCCCTTTTTCAAAAACTCCCTGTCAGCCGATCTGGTCTATTCCACAGCCCTGTTCGGTTGTTTCGAACTTTCCCTGCGGTTCTATCCGGCTTTGAGGTTACAGGAAGCATAATCATCAGATTATTTGCTCTTTAGTATACAGGTCCCCGGCAGCTCTTCTTAGTGAAACAGAGCCAGGGATCTGTATTTCTTTCCACTCCGTTTGTCGCAGGTTATACCCTCTCCCAATTCTACCTTTTCATTTTCACATACTTTTTTATTATCTCCGGATACCTTATAAGTTTTATACATCTCTCCGAATATCTATTCATAAATAATTCGTACCTTTGCGCAATTTATTTTTTCACCTCGTAAATACAGTATCATCATGGCAGTCTACTTAGAAAACGTATCCAGAACATTCGGAGAATACCTGCTTATCCCGGGGCTCACCACCAAAGCATGTGTACCTTCCAATGTCTCACTGAAAACACCGCTGGTCCGTCACAAGACCGGTGAACGCTCTCCCGTGGAGTTGAATATCCCTGTTGTATCGGCTATCATGCAATCTGTATCAGGTCCGGATCTGGCCATCGAGCTGGCACGCAACGGAGGTCTCTCCTTTATCTTCGGCTCGCAACCGATAAACAGCCAGGCAGAGATGGTACGTAAAGTAAAGAAATTCAAAGCCGGATTTGTGGTAAGTGATTCCAATGTGACTCCTGACCATACACTGGCAGATGTAGTCAGACTGATCCGACAGACGGGATACTCGACCATCGGAGTAACCGACAACGGACAATCAGATGGCAAACTCTTAGGTATGGTGACCAGCCGGGATTTCCGCGCCGAAAAAGACGCGCACGACCTGAAAGTCAGCGCGTTTATGACCCCGTTTGAGAAATTGGTGGTGGGCGAACTGGGCATCAGTCTCACCGAAGCCAACCAGCTGATCTGGGACAACAAGCTGAATACACTGCCCATTATAGACAAAGACCAGCGGCTGGCCTACTTCGTTTTCCGCAAAGACTACGACAGCCATAAAGAAAACCCCTACGAACTGCTGAGTGAAGATAAAAAGCTACTAGTAGGTGCCGGTATCAATACCCGCGACTACGAAGAGCGGGTTCCCGCGCTGCTGGAGGCAGGGGTGGATGTACTGTGCATCGACTCTTCCGACGGATATTCGGAATGGCAGGGCGATACGCTGCGCTGGATCCGCCAGACCTACGGAGACAATGTATATGTAGGTGGCGGCAATGTGGTGGACGCGGAAGGATTCCTCTATCTGGTAGAGGCCGGAGCAGACTTTGTGAAAGTGGGTATCGGAGGCGGTTCCATCTGTATCACCCGTGAGCAGAAAGGGATCGGACGCGGACAGGCTACGGCCCTGATCGAAGTGGCAGCGGCCCGGGACGAATATTGCAGAAAGACCGGGATATATATTCCCATCTGTAGCGACGGTGGTCTGGTACACGACTATCACATGGTACTGGCTATGGCTATGGGAGCGGACTTCCTGATGATGGGTCGCTACTTTGCCCGCTTCGACGAATCGCCCACCAAAAAGCTACGTATCGGCAACAACTACGTAAAAGAGTACTGGGGCGAAGGGTCGAACCGCGCGCAGAACTGGCAACGTTACGACATGGGAGGTACGGAATCCCTCAAATTTGAAGAAGGAGTAGATAGCTACGTACCCTATGCCGGAAAGATGAAAGACAACCTGGCTCTGACGCTGGGCAAGATGAAAGCCACCATGTGCAGCTGCGGATCCATCACCATCAAAGAACTTCAGAAAAAAAGCGCGCATCACCTTAGTTTCCTCTACCAGTATCGTGGAAGGAGGAGCACACGATGTGATCCTGAAAGACAACAACAGATAGGCATATACAGATCAGAAACCCATGTAAAGGTTGCTCCCGGATTTTTTCAGGAGCAACCTTTTTTATCAATCATTTCCCGGAAGAAAATTCCCTTTCCCGCAGAAGGCAACTGAAGAAATACGTTTCCATCTATCGCCGCGGATTTTTTTACTTATAGTTTTTTGTGTTTTCTGCCTTCACACCTTCACAGCAATAGATAATATCTTGTATCTTATTGAATTAAGTGTGAAAGCAGACGACTTTTTCTGCTTTCACCTGCTTTCACACCTTCACACCTTCACACGGTGTCGTCTTGCTTTGGGTGGTTTTTGTTGAGTTTATTTGAAAGAGATCAAGCCGGATCTATCCTGTACCGGGTTTACTCTTGTTTTTCATTCTTTCCTCTCCCTGTTACTTTCATTTTTTGTGTATAAGTCTGTTCAAACCCCCTTGTCTCTCTCCTATATACCAGCGATCTTAATAGCTTCCGCTTTGTGGTTTAAGTGATTATCTATCCTATAATATGTGTGTTTTCCTGTATATTTAGTTGGGCCCACAAACGTAGGCTCATCAGCCCACAATTGTAGGCCCATCGGCCTACAGTTGTGAACCGATCGGCCCACATCTGTGGGCCCAACTAAAATGTATGGAAAAAGGGGTTAACTCTTCCGGGTTTATATAGTAAAGAAGGTGCGCTGTAGGGTTAGTCAGAGGGTCTTATCTTTGGTAACTAAGGCTTATAAACAGATACATTCCACGGAAAAGGAAAAGGTTTGTTTGACAGAGGCCAAACAGAGTAGCCTGCGGATGTAGCCATGTATAAAAAGAATATCGTCAGAAACGGTCTTGTCTTAGTATAGGTGGTTCTTCTTCACTGGAGTCGGAAGAAATCCACCAGGGTCTATTCTGTATGACAGGTCTTTACGCCATGTAAGGGCATACGCAGTAAACCCTTCTCTATCGTAAATAACTTCATCTCTTACCATCCATGCACTACATCAGTCGAGGGTTCAGGAGTTATTTATGGGATGTTCGCTATCAAACTGATTTTCAACTTACGTGAAGAAGAACGACTCAAAGCAGGACGATACAAAGCGTGAAGGCGTGAAGGCGTGAAGGCGTGAAAGCAGGTGAAAGCAGAAAAAGTCGTCTGCATTCACACTTAACTCAATAAAATACAAGATATTACCTGTTACGGTGAAAGCGTGAAGGCAAAAAACGCAAAAATGCTAAGTAAATAAGTTTCGGACTATACACAAGAATTGCCCCTTACCAAAGTGTGATCTATCCGGATTAAAATGAGAAACAGGCTGTCTCATCACGGATTTTACTTTCTCAGAAGCTACCCTTTTTTCTCTCTTCAGGTGAATCATGGATTCTCCCTTTAGGACGATGAAATATCCTCATTTTTTATGGTGAGACAGCCTATTCATCCATACATAATAATCAGAGTCAATATCCAACGATCAACCCTGATCGTTCAGACAAATACCGACACCTTTGGTCACCCGGATCTCTACCCTGGGATCATCTGCCAGTTTCTTCCGCAATTTACTGATAAACACATCCAGACTGCGGGACGCGAAATAATCATTCCCGTCCGTATTCCAGTATTTTTCCAGGATGGCTTCCCGGCGTACCGTATGTCCTTTGTTCTGACAGAGTGTACGAAGCACTTCCGCTTCACGCGAAGTAAGGGTAGCCACTGTTCCTGAAGAGTGACGCAGCATGGCATGATCGGCATCTAAGACATATTCGCCGATCTTCAGCAGATTGCTCTCGTTACGGGTGGAAGAATGGTTTTTAGTTTCATCACCCCCTTGATGTGGGCATCTAATTCTTCGGGAATAAAAGGTTTCTTGATGTAGTTATTGGCACCGATACGATACCCGGCTGTCACATCTTTGGGTGAGACACGCGCCGAGGCCAACAGGATCGGCGTATCGGTGTCTGTCTCGCGGATGCGCTCTACCATCTGATAACCATCCATCACCGGCATTTCAATGTCTGAGATAATAATATCCGGAGCATGTTCTTTCCACATCTGCAACCCTTCTTTTCCATTGGAAGCGGTGATCACTTCATATCCTCCGATCACATCTTCCAACCCTCCCTGAATGATATAGGAGAGATTGGGATCATCTTCTACCAACAAAAGCTTTATCATATCTGTATCTGATTTTGATTTGTTCCACATAAGAAAGCAGATCTGCCCCTGTCCTTTTTCCGGATAGCAACCCTGGTACGACCTGTCTTTCCGGATCCGTACAATCTACGACAAATATACACAATCCGGCGGGATCTGATATACATAAGTCACATTTTGTTGACAGATCCGGACCTTTTGTTCCTGCCGGTCGCAGGTTCATTTTTTCCGTTAACATAAAGATAACATACAAATAACGTTCGGGCTGCCTTTAACCCTGTATTTTTGCGTAAAATACAAGTGATGAACAAAGAAGGTTCACTTTTTATCGTACTGATTCTGATCCTGACCGGATTGTGCTAGTCCTATTTCAGTGACAGCTTTATCATGCCAGCCCTACTCCTGCTGGCGGGAACTCTCCTGCTCCTTTATACGATCTTTACCAAAGATTGAACTTTATACAGGCCATACCTGTATACCTACAGCCGGAATCACAACGAAACCTGGGAGTAACGGCCGATTTCGGAAGAGCGATGGATCTCAAAGCATATGCTACCCTGACATACGAGTCTTTAACAAACACAACCCCCTATCAACAAACAGACGCGGCCCCTGCCATCCGCAACACGCCTGGCACAGGTGTATCGCCGCCTTGGGTCTCGCAGCGTCAAACGGAGTGCAGATGTACGCCGACAACAGAGCAGGATCTGTCTGAGCGAAGCGGGTTTTTCCTGCTCGTCGGAGGACAGCAAACGAGGTAGCGAAGAGACGTAGATTATACGTTACACGATGTATTTTCGATCGTACATCGTAATTGACTTCGTCGACCGTTGGTTCGTCACATCGTAAATCCTTTTGCTTTTCTTTGCTTCGTTTCTTTGGCGGAACAAAGAAATGAACCACACACAGTTAATCAAACAAAGTCACCCACCCCTCCGAACCATAGGCCTCAAAGCACAGCGCTATCTGTCGGGCGTTATTCTTCTCCTCAGCCAGCAACGGCAATTCGTCCAAAGCAAAAAAGCGGCTCTCTACAGTTTCCGTATTCGGGCAAAACGCGCCCCCGATCACCTCACACAGAACAAATACCTTACACACCCCATAGGCATACACAGGTATATTGTGCCGGTTACGATCCTGTACGGCAATCAGCCGGACAGGAACCACATCCAGTCCCGCCTCCTCTTTCACCTCTTTCACTGTATTCTCTCCTATAGACTGATTCACATCTACCCAGCCTCCGGGAAGAGACCACGTCCCCGTTCTTCTCTTTCACCAGCAGTATCTTTCCCTCTTCGAAGATAGCAGCCCGGGTATCTAATTTCGGGGTCTGAAAACCTGTCTCGTTGCAAAAAAGAGTCTCTACGCGCTTCACCGAAAATCCGGTCTGCATACTCATGATCTCAGCGGCGATTTCCCGCAAACGCGCGAAACGCTCCCGGTCGAAGTCATCCTGCGAATAGGTCAGTCCGGCCTGAGAGATAAACTGTAGTTCCATCGCCCACTTAGCTAAGGGATAAACCTGCAAAGGCTCCGCTGCCGCTTCCAGTGTATGCAGCACGTCCGCCGGAGAACGGAAATACCACGCTGCACGGATGTGTTTCACCGAAGGATCTCTCCACAAAGCCAGACCAAAATCCATTCCCGCCGCCTGAGCGCACCGCATATCACAGATCGTATCGCCGATGAACAAACACTCCGAGACAGTAGTTCCGGCCAGACGAACATACTCCGACAAAGGATCCGGAGAGGGATGAGCCAAATCAGTATCTTCCACGCGAATCACATGATCTGCATACGCTGCTACACCCACAGGCAAAAACTCATCTGTATACTCCTGTGCCGGCCCGGAAGTCACCAGACCCAACTTCACCCCTTTCCCACGGAGAGAAGAGAGAAGTGTGGAAATTCCTTCAGCATGCAAGGCCGCATACCTTAGATCGGACAGCGTACCATCCACGTCAAAGATCAAGTGTGTATACTTCATAAGGGTATATTTTATGAAGTAAATTTACGGAGTTTTTCCCGGCAAAGAAGAGGATACAGGTCAAAAAAAATAAAAAAGAGAAGAAATGGCCCTTTTACCAGCCTGTTTCCCCGCGACAACAGTTACCCTACCACCCAAGAAACAGGTTCCTGGGATTCCGCCCACAGATCCATACAGGCAGTGAACCACCCACTTTCTTCCGGAATACTTAATTTCCCCGATAAGTGGAGTATCCGTTGGCCGACATCGTAATAGGTATGTGATAATGCCCCTTCCCCCGGATCTCAAACACGACTTCCACATAGGGATAAATGGAGGTAAGACCCTGATCGGTAAAATACGCGCGAGTCTCGAAACGAAGTTTATACACTCCTTCATTGTCCCGACCGGTGGGAAGCAGATCTCCGACCCTCCCATTTTCACCCGTAACCGATCGGATATGTATCACCCATTCCGCCCTGGATGTATCCCAACGATACAACGTCACAGGAACCTGAGCCGCGGGCTCTCCCTTACTCAGATCCAGCATGTGGGTACTCAACTGGAATTCTTCCGTCTGTTGAGAAAACAAAGCGGTACTGCTCCACAGAAAGAACAGCACCAGGCAACTTATCTGATGGCTCATTTTCATATAGATTATATGATCCATACAATACTCTGCCAGACGAAAATGTTTCCGGCTGAAAACTATACCCGATCTGTTTTTGCTCCACTCTCCTTATGTATGCACAACACATCGTGGGCATATCCGTCAGGCTAAACGTTTATTTCCTCTTTATGAAGAGGATATATCCCATCCTGGTTCCATGACATGACCCATATCTCCTGTTGCTATGACCGACGACCCGCTGTTCGTATGAGTGACAACCCGCTGTTCGCATGAGTGACAACCCGCTGTTCGCATGACCTACGACTCTATGTTCCTATGACCTACGCGTGTATGTTTCCATAACCTACGCCCAGGTGTCCCCCGAAGGGGATATAGCAGCAGTCCAGCGGTTAAGCGAGCTGTGGCGAAACGATAACGCAGCCACAGGGAAGCGTACCCTGGGGTGCGAAGCGCACACCAGAAACCACCTTGAACCAACGGTCGACGAAGTCAAAAGGTTGTAGACTATCAGATAGATAAATATCCCATATGCAACCTTTTCAAGGTTGATCCTTATATCACAGCTTACCCGGGGTAGTTTTGTGTCGCTTCACTGGCATTCCGCTCCACATAAGCAACCCCGGGCTACTGATCTATCCCCTTCGGGGAACACAGGGAAGGTAACATTCCGGAGGGTAGAGCCAGGATACACGATCTGGTTGATATAGATCCGGAAATCGAAAAACAGGAAATATAGCGGATAGAGCCTATTTATCGGAAAACAACTATTAAAACCACTGATCTCTGAGCCGGACGGCTATGCCATCGCAGGGGTGGAATCCTGTTCACACACAGTGATACTTTTCTGCTCCCGGAATGACAATCCATAGGGAGCAGAGCCACCGTCCCGGCAGGTACGTATGGAATAAAACCACCCACAAAAGAATTATCCCGCGGACAGCGCGCATTTATCGGAAAACAACTATTTTTGTAACGTCTCGTCACTGGAGTAAGAACAGACGCGGAACTCATCGGTTTCACCTTTTCTTTGTCTGGAGAAACTATCAACGATACAGGTATACGCCTGTATCAGGTTGGCCGCAGTGATGCTCTCTTTTTACTTTCCGGGAAAAGTAAATAAGAAAAGAACCCGTCTTACCGAAACAAATATAAAAACCCTGATTGATATGAAATATCACAACGACACCATACGCAGACAAAATCGATTGCTCGACGAGGCTTCCGCGATCCGCCTTCTCCGGGAAGGCGAATATGGCTTTCTGGCCATGCAGGCCGAACAGGGCGGAGGATATGGAATCCCGCTCAGTTATGTCTGGAACGGAACAGATTCGATCTACCTGCATGGCGCTCCGGAAGGTCGTAAACTCCGTTGCTTAGATCTGTGCGATCGGATCACATTCTGTATTGTAGGACATACACGGCTTTTACCCGGTCAGTTCTCTACGGAATACGAAAGCATCCTGCTGACAGGCACGGCCTGTACCGACCTGGACACGGAAGAAAAAAATGAAAGCACTGGAACGGATCGTAGACAAATACGCTCCCCGGCACAAAGAAAAAGGAATGAAATATGCCTCTTCTTCTGTTTCCGGACTGACGATCATTCGCCTCGACATCAGTGCGTGGTCGGGCAAATGCAGACCTGCATCCAAACCGGCAGATAACGACTAAAATAACCTATATGAGACAGATACCCTTCCCGCGCCCCTCCTTCGGAAAACAATTGCTTTTCCTTGCCATGCTCCTGTACGTTGCGTTGCCACTTCGCGCGCAATACTCCCTGCTCGAACAAAGAATAAAAGAAGTAACAGCAGGCAAACAGGCTACTGTAGGAGTAGCCGTCAAAATACCCGGTAAAGAGGCGATCACGGTCAACAACGAGATCGAATACCCTACCATGAGCGTATTCAAATTTCACCTGGCACTCGCTGTGACAGATCATCTGGAAAGAAATAATCTCTCTCCGGAAACTACGCTCCACATACAAAAACGGATTTTATGCACAATACATACAGCCCGTTACGAGACAAATACCCCGAAGCAGACATCACGCTGACCCTGAAAGAACTGCTCTACTACACCGTGTCTCTGAGTGACAACAACACCTGTGACATTCTCTTCAACTACGTCGGAGGTACGGAAAAAGTAGACAGTTACATACGTAGCCTGGGAATAGAGAGATTCTCTATTGCCGCCACAGAAAAAGAGATGCACACGCATTTCCCCAGTCAGTATCTCAACTGGACTACTCCCGCGGCGGCAGTAGAATTGATGGAATTATTTCTTTCCGGAAGTCTGTTTACTCCACCTTATCAGGACTTACTTTATACCCTGCTGACGGAGACATAGACCGGTCTGAACAAGCTGAAAGCAGGACTTCCCGAAGAGGTGATCCTGGGACATAAGACCGGTAGCGGAATCCGCACGCCGGAGGGAGTCAGAGTGGCAGACAACGACCTGGGATTCGTGATCCTGCCCGACGGTCGCTCCTATTGTATCGGGGTATTCGTGAAAGATTCCAAAGAAGACGATGAGACCAATCCGGCCCTGATCGCTGAGATCTCCCGGATCGTATACGAAACGTTGCAGGAAGAATGACAGCAGCCGGTCTACCTGTGGAGAGCGAGAGCGACCCGGAGCCAACCGCCCGGTCTTTCTCTCTCCCAAAAGGGTGTCGTTTTTTTAAAATTACTGCTCTGTACAGACTATGTATCTATAAAAAAGAGGGTATGTCAAAAGTCCGATCGTATCTTTATAAAGTAACGAATTGTAAGTAATGACCCTGAACCGTGATAGGGACAAAGCTGAATAACTGTGGTGAAACCTGCGGTTAGTAGGATACCTTACTCCACACAACCCCGGAGGGGTTGAACCCTTCCAGAGCATAGCCGTCAGGCTAAGAGCTTATTTTCTATTTATAAACAGCATATACCCTACACCTCTATGTTCCCCGAAGGGGATAGATCCATGGCCCGGCGGTTAAGCGAGTTGTGGCGAAACAATAGTGTAGCCACAGGGAAGCGTACCCTGGGGTGCGAAGCGCATACCAGAAACAACCTGGAAGAGGTTGCAGCGATCAGCGCAGTATACACCCGCTATGCAACCTTTTGACTTCGTCGGCCGTTGGTTCCAGGTTGAACTTTATCTCACTGTTTACCCGGGGTAGCCTGGTATCGCTTGGTATCGCTTCACTGACGTTGCCCTCTCCAAAGACAACCCCGGGCTACTGCTCTATCCCCTTCGGGGAACACAGGGAACAGGCTGAGAGGAAAGGTAGAATCGGGCCGAGAGGGGAGGTAAGAACAGACTGAAACAGAACGCGGGAACTGGCTGGTATAGATCCGAAAATAAAAAAACAGGAAATCTAAAAACGACTGATCTCTTAGCCTGAGGTCTATGCCTTTCAGGGTTCGTGAAAGAGCTTTTCTTGTTGCCACGGGTTTCACCCGCGGTGATTAGCTTCGCTGACCGTTGGTTCACATTCAAGTCCTCCGGACTTGCTGACTTACAGATCGTAACCTCCTTTGAGATGAAATTTATTTTTGATACTCCCTCTTTTACCTTGTCAGTTTACCTGTAAAAATCTCTTTGTGCACTATGCTTTCCATCGGAAAAAAGCGATAGAACAAGGAGTTACCCCTTGAAGAGGTTTCAAACTATAAGATCTGTGAAAATCAAGATCTATTTTGGACACCTTTTTTAAGTGAATAGCGAATAAAGGTTTTTAAAAGTCCTGAGACACCTCTTTTTAAGTGAATAAAGGTATTTAAAAGTGCCGCAAGCACGACCGGTTCCGGCCCAGGGCAAGATGAAGCGTAGAGTAACGAAGCCAGCCACTACCCTGGGTATACAAATGATCATACAAAGTGAGTGCTTACAGCACTCACTTTCATGTGCGGTTCGCACCCCAGCCTCAGCCTACACTTCGTTTCGTCCTACTGACCCTGGGTTAGAATCGGACGTGCTTGCGGCATTGGTCCGGAATCAGACGTGTATGCAACCCCGGGTTAGAATCGGACGTGTTTACAACACTTAAAACCGGTTTTCTCCTATACCACTCCGGAGAATCCCATAAACGCCATAGCCAACAACCCGGCAGTGATCAGCGCGATGGGAGTTCCCTTCATTTTCTCAGGCAGATCGGACAACGCCATCTGCTCACGCAATCCGGCAAAGATCACCAGTGCCAGCCCGAAACCGATAGCTGTAGAAAACGCGTATACCACACCGGTCAGCAGGTTGAAGTCTTTCTGGATCACCAGAATGGCCACACCGAGGATAGCACAGTTGGTGGTGATCAGCGGGAGAAAAACACCCAACGCCTGATAAAGCGCGGGAGATACTTTTTTCAGGATGATCTCTACCATCTGCACCAGCGAAGCAATAACCAGGATGAAAGTGATCGTCTGCAAATACCCCAGTCCCAGGGTATCCAGCACATATCTCTGCAACAGGAAAGTCACGATCGTAGCGATCGTCAGTACAAATGCCACAGCAGCACTCATCCCCATAGCCGTATCGATCTTTTTGGATACACCCAGGAAAGGGCAGATCCCCAGGAATTGTGACAACACGATGTTGTTCACAAAGATCGCCGAGATAAATATGATAATATATTCCATATCCTAATGTTGTTTTTGAATAGTTATGATTTCCGGAGACTGTTGATCAGAGCGATCAGGTATCCCAGGGCGATAAACGCGCCGGGTGCCAGTACAAACGCCAGCATACCGTACTCTTCCGGGAACAGCGTCAGGGTAAAGAGCTTTCCCGTTCCCAGCAGCTCACGTACTCCCCCCAGCAGCGTCAGGGCGAGTGTAAATCCCAGTCCCATACTGATACCGTCCAGCATAGACAGGAACGGATCTTTCTTGGCGGCAAAAGCCTCCGCGCGGCCCAGGACGATACAGTTCACCACGATCAACGGGATGAAAAGCCCCAGGGCCTTATACAATTCCGGCACATACGCCTGCATGATCATCTGCAACAACGTCACGAACGACGCGATAATAACAATAAATGCCGGGATCCGTACTTTATCCGGGATCAGGTTCTTGATGAAAGAGATCACCACATTCGAACAAAGAAGAACAAACAGGGTAGCCAGCCCCATTCCCATTCCATTAATGGCCGAAGAGGTAGTTCCCAGCGTAGGGCACATCCCCAGTAACAGTACAAATACAGGATTTTCTTTCAATATCCCGTTCGTCAATACTTTGAAATTATTCATGGTCATTTCTCCTGGTTTCGTTAGTTATTCTGCTCCTCAGCTGCCGGAGTAGCCCCGGAGGCCGCGTCGGTCTCTCCTTCTGTTTTTCCACTGGCGGCCGAAGAGGCATCTGTAGCCTGCCAGGTAGCACCGGACACGGTATTTACTTCTCCCCCGCTATAGGCAGCATACGCCGCGTTCACCGCGTTCAGGAAGGCACGTGAAGTGATGGTAGAAGCCGTGATGGCATCAATATCTCCTCCATCTTTGGATACGCTCAGCGCGCCTTTTCCAGGGTTGCGGCCACGGATATCCCGGTTGGTACCCTCTTTGAACCAGGTCTCCGCTTTCGAACCTAATCCCGGGGTTTCGGAATGCGTCAGCAAAGAATAGTCGTAAATATTACCCTCCGCGTCAAAACCCACCAATACTTTCAGATCTCCGCTGAATCCCAGTTGAGTGGCCTCAACGGCAGTACCTACCAGCTGTCCGTTTTTGCGGGCAGGATAGATAATATAGTCGATCACCTGTTTACCGTTCTTCTCCGAGAAGATCGTATCACTCTCCGCCACCGGATTGTTGTCAAACTCAGCCACTACACTGCTCAGGGCCTGATTGAGCTGAGCCATACCGGCCTCGGCAATAGGCCCGGCAGTCAATTCATTCATATAAGCCAGCAACGCTACGGAGATCACTGTGACTCCGGTAAGTACCAGCAACATATTTGTCAAAGACGATTCTAACTTTTTCATTTCTTCTTCGCTACCTCCCCAAAGCGTTTTGGTTTAAAATAGGTATTGATCAGCGGCGTGAACGCGTTCATGATCAGGATGGCGAAAGACATTCCTTCCGGATAGGCCCCGAACAGACGGATCACCATCGTGAGCAGCCCGATCGCTACTCCGTAGACGATCATTCCTTTCTTACTCATGGGCGAGGTCACATAATCGGTTGCCATAAAGATGGCCCCCAGCATCAGTCCTCCTGTGATCAGGTGATACACCGGCGACACATATACAGCGGGGTTTGCCAGGTGCATGATCCCTGCAAAGACAAACACCGTTGCCAGGATAGACACCGGAATGTGCCAGGTGATGATCCTCTTCCAGAGCATATAGGCCAGTCCCAGCAGCAACGCCACCGCGCTCACCTCTCCCAGCGAACCGGCTTTGCTTCCTAAGAACAATCCCCAGGTACTGAACTGATCCATCGCCTCTACAGGCACACCGTATTTCAGGCTCTTTATCACCGCCAGCGGAGTAGCTCCGGTGGCAGCGTCCGTATAAGCGGTCCATTGCCCCACTACCGGCCAGGTGGTCATCTGCGCCGGGAACGAAAGCAACAGGAACACACGCCCTGCCAGGGCAGGATTGAACAGGTTGTTGCCCAGGCCTCCGAAAGACATTTTCGATACGCCGATGGCAAACAACGCTCCCAGAATGATGATCCAGACCGGCAGGTTGGAAGGCAGGTTGAAAGCCAGCAGCACCCCGGTAATGGCCGCTGAGCCATCCATCAGCGTCGTAGTCTCGCGTTTGAAGAGGAACTTCACAATGGCCCATTCGAAAAAAAGACAAGCGGCCACGGAAACACCGGTTACGATGAGCGCGCCCAGCCCGAAAAAATACAGCGACGCGAGCAGCGCCGGCACCAGGGCGATCAGTACCCCGTACATGTTTTTTTGTATGCTGTCTCCGCTGTGTACGTGCGGAGAGAGTGACACGATTAATTTATTTTCCATGTTTCCTTAATTTTTAGCTTGTCGTGCGCGGATCATGGCTCCTACCCGGGCTTTACCCAGCCGGCAGAAGTCGAGCAGAGGCAGTGCGGCCGGACAGGTAAACTGACAAGAGCCACACTCTATACAATCCATGATCCTCTCTGTTTCCATGCGTTCGAATTCGGCGTTGCGGGCCAGTGCCGAAAGCAGATAAGGCTCCAGTCCCATCGGGCAGACCCCTACACACTTGGCACAACGGATACACCGTTTGGCCTCGGCGCGTCTGGCTTCGTCTTTCCGCATGATCAGGACACCCGAACTTCCCTTGGCTGTGGGAATATCTATGCTGGTCAGCGCTTTCCCCATCATAGGACCGCCGCCGATCACCTTTCCGGTATCTTCCGGCAATCCTCCGCAGGCATCTACCAACTGCCTCATGGGCGTACCGATACGCGCCAGGAAGTTGGAAGGTTTCTCTACCGATTTTCCCGTTACCGTGATCACCCGTTCGATCAGAGGTTTGTTTTTCTGCACCGCCTGATACACCGCGAAGGCGGTACCTACGTTCTGCACAACAGCCCCTGCGGAGATAGGGAGCGCGCCGCTGGCTACCTGACGACCGATTACCGCGTCGATCAGCTGTTTTTCTCCTCCCTGCGGATATTGTACCTTCAGAGGTACGACTTCTATTCCGGCATAACTGGCGGCTACCTTTTTCATCAGTCCGATCGCGTCCGGTTTGTTGTTCTCTATGCCGATA
>Ga0192241_10068_pt1 | contig 54676 bp, 39 predicted proteins | sample Koala_Koa27_I3_FD_131239 | JGI IMG/M metagenome (GOLD analysis project Ga0192241, IMG submission 131239) | Enriched cells from koala feces incubated with labeled cellulose particles, San Francisco Zoo, California, United States - Koala_Koa2-7_I3 ... | reverse complement strand
GCGTATTTAAGAAGATCGTTGATACTTTGTACCGCCGCCGCCTGAATGTCCGCGCGCGAAAGTACAGTTACCATTTTTGCCGACTCCAGTTCGGTCAGCGGGACGCGGGTTCCGGTCACTTCAATCTCTTCGAGTTCGTAGTTCTTTAGTTGAACAGGTGTCTCGTTTTGCGCGGAGACAGATTCCATATTCACAAAGGTCAGCGTCGAGAACGCCAACACTCCGATCTGGAATTCCTTTTTCAAACTGCAGAACACAGCGTAACTCTTGCGATTGAACTGTTTCCAGCGAAACGCGTCTGGTCTGGCACACTTGTTTGCTTTCATGTTTAAAATAAGTTTATAATAAAAAAATACGCGCCAAAGGTAACATTATTCCCCTATTCGGCGTTACTTTGCAAAAAAATAAATGACAGCTTCATGTTGAGATTCCTGAAAAACTGGGCATTACCTGTAGCCATGCTTGTGGGAGCCATAGGCTATCCTGTGCTGATTCATCTCTCCTTTCTGACTCCTTACCTGCTTTTTGTCATGCTTTTTGTGACGTTTTGCAAGATGTCTTTTTCGGAACTCAGGCCCAAACCGCTGCATGGCTGGCTGTTGCTCATTCAGGTGGGCGGCGCGATCGGTAGTTATTTGCTGCTTTACCGGGTAAACAAGATCGTAGCGGAAGCAGTGATGGTCTGCCTCTTGTGTCCTACGGCTACTGCCGCCGCGGTGATCACTTCCCGGTTGGGCGGCAATGCGGCTACCCTCACGACCTATACGTTATTAAGCAATATCATGGTTGCTCTGATCGTCCCTGTACTCTTTCCGTTGGTCGAGCATCATCCGGATATGGATTTCTGGAGATCTTCCGGATTGATCCTGAGTCGGGTATTCCCTTTACTTATTCTCCCCTTTCTGGTTGCGTTTGCTCTGAAAAAGTGGATGCCCCGGTTGCATCAGCGTATAGCTGGTCTGCAGGATCTGGCTTTTTACCTCTAGGCCTTTTCATTGTCTATCGTTACCGCGCAGACGCTGTCTCCTTTATTAAATGATCCTACGGATGGAAAAATAAAATTAGTGATTGCTCTGGCCACGCTGCTCTGTTGTGGGGCACAATTCTTTATCGGGAAAAATCTGGGACAGGTCTGGGGCGAGCGCATCAGTGGCGGGCAGGCATTGGGACAGAAGAATACGATCTTAGCTATCTGGATGGCACATGCTTACCTCCAGCCCCTGGCCGCGGTGGGACCGGGAGCCTATATGCTCTGGCAGAATCTCATCAACTCCTGGCAGTTGTGGAAAAAGCGCAGACGTGATTCCTCACACCACTGAGGGCTCCGTTGTTGCGCGGTTCAGCGATAGAGCAGGTAGGCAGAGCGCATTTTCTTATACTCATTCAATTCTTCTTCCCAACCTGCGGCGATCTCTGTTTCCGTTTTGCCAGCTATGATCTCTTTGCGTACCTGATCTGTTCCCATCAGCAGGTCAAACCATCCGGCACGGGAGAAGAAACCGGCTCTCTGGCCCGACCGCTGATAAAAATCCAGGAAATAGTGCAAAGTAAATCCGGTGTGTAGTTTTTCTTCTCTCAGGTCTGTGCCGTAACAGGTCTGGTCTTTGTGCAGGGGATTTTTATCAAATCCCGGTAGCGAACAGGGCGTGAAAGTGAACTCTCCGTATTTTTTATCCGGCGCTCCTATTACCTGAAAAGGAAAAGTGGTGCCTCTTCCTACACTGACGCGGGTAGCTTCGAACAGACACAGCGAAGGATACAGACGTATGGACTGATCGTTGGGCAGGTTCGGAGAGGGTTTTACCGGCAGTGAATAGGGTTGTCCGTGTACCCATCCCTGCACAGGGATCACCGTCAGGTCGCATCCGTCTTTGCTCTGGCCGATCCACCCTTCTCCATGGAACATACGGGCCAGTTCGCCTACTGTACATCCATGCAGCACAGGTATAGGTACGATCCCTACAAAACTTTTGTAAGCAGGTCTCAGCACAGGTCCCTGCACATAGTCGCAGGGATTGGGGCGATCAAGGACAAGCATTTTTTTCCGGTGTTCTGCGCAGGCTTCCATCACATAATACATGGTACTTATGTAGGTATAGAAACGGGCTCCTACATCCTGAATATCAAATACCATTACATCTATCTTTTCCATCTGCCGGGCAGTTGGTTTCTTGTTGTCTCCGTACAGAGAGAAGATCGGGATCCCGGTCCGCGTATCTTTTCCGTTCCGGATGGTCTCTCCGGCATCGGCATCTCCCCGGAAACCATGCTCCGGAGCAAACACAGCTTCTACTTCTATCCCCAACCGGAGGAGTGTATCTAATACATGCGTGTGTTCTTTTCCGAGAATGGAGGTATGATTGACCACCAGGCCTACGCGCTTCCCTTCCAGCAGCGGAAGATATTCTGAGAGGCGTTCCGCCCCTGTAACCACCGGTTGGGCAGAACCAGGCAACGTGCTCAGACAGGCCGAAAAGAAAAGTAAGAGTAGAAGCATGGGTTTCATAGATAAAATTTGAAAATCTGTAGACAGACTTTTGATTCACTGTATATTTTTTGTATCATTGCACAAATATAGTGAGAGCCGGAAGCAGAGCGAAATTTATTCAGTTATGCCAAGGTACATCCTATATGCTACAAAAATACGGAATTCTGACAAGTAATACAACTTTTATTTTCGCATGGATACCCGTGAGTGGATAGATCGTTTCTATAAAGAGGAGAGCCCTTTTCTTCGCTCCGTATTGATGAGTCACAGCCGTTCGGTGGCAGACAAAGCGTTGTGGATCGCGGAGAAGCATCCGGAACTTGACCTTGATCGGAAATTCCTCGAAGAAGCGGCTATGCTACATGATATCGGCATTTTTCGTACCTATGCTCCCGACCTGCATTGCTATGGAGAACAGCCCTACATTTGTCACGGTTATCTGGGTGCCGGTCTGTTGCGGGAAGCAGGACTGCCGCGGCACGCGCGGGTCTGTGAGCGACACACAGGAGCAGGTATCTCACTGACGGAGATCGTGGAACGTAAGTTGCCTTTGCCTCTGCGGGATATGCTTCCCGTCAGCATCGAGGAGCAGGTGATCTGTTTCGCGGATAAGTTTTTTTCCAAAACCCGTCTTGAAGAAGAGAAAAGTATAGAGGCTGCCCGTAGGAGTGTGGCTAAGCATAGCGAAGAAGGAGCGATACGTTTTGATAAGTGGTGTGAATGTTTTTTGTAGCCTCTAAAAATAATTAAAATAGCTCGTTCGTTCCGCTATTTTAGGAAGAATGTGTACTTTTGTGCCTCCAAGCGTAAACAAATAGTTGATGCCTCGATTGAAAGCAAATACGATCATATCATTCTTATTTTTGTTTGTTTTATTTGTGCTTCCTGAGGACGTTGTAGCCCAGCGTCGCAGCAGACAGGCATTGAACACCGATTCCCTTACTCTTATTCCGGATTCTTTGCATATCCTCTCTTCCGTACCTGTGGATAGTCTCCGGCAGGATACACTGACGATGGATTCCCTGGGCAGTGACAGTCTGCTGGTTATAGAGCCGGTACAAAAAAAACAACCGTTAGATGCTCCGGTGATCTACGAAGCAACAGATTCCATTGTTTTTTTGCAGGGAGGATTTGCGCATTTGTATGGCGACAGCCAGGTAAATTATGAAACGATCGAACTCAAGGCTGAGGTTATTACCATGAACCTCGATAGCAGTACGGTCTTTGCCCGCGGTGTCACCGACTCTCTGGGGGTATTGCACGGTTCACCGATATTTACCGACGGCGATACTCCGTATGAGACCAAGACCATCCGGTACAATTTCAAGTCCAAGAAAGGATTTATCAACAATGTGGTTACCCAACAGGGAGAAGGGTATGTAACAGGGCGGGATGCCAAGAAAGGAGAAGGAGACGAATTGTATATGATAAACGGCCGGTATACGACCTGCGATCATCACGATCATCCGCACTTTTACCTTCAGCTCACCCGGGCCAAGGTGCGTCCTAAGAAGAATGTGGTCACCGGTCCGGCCTATCTGGTTGTGGAAGATGTGCCGCTTCCGATCGCGGTCCCGTTTTTCTTTTTCCCGTTTTCCAGTAGTTACTCTTCCGGATTTATCATGCCTTCCTATATGGATGATTCGAGTCGTGGGTTCGGTCTGACAAACGGAGGCTATTATTTCGCGATCAGTGACATGATGGACCTGAAAGTGATCGGAGATATCTTTACCAAAGGTTCCTGGTCGCTGGGAGTAGAATCGAATTACAACCGTCGTTATAAGTACTCCGGCGCGTTGCAGGCAAGTTATCAGATCACCAAACTGGGTGAGAAGAATCTGCCAGACTATTCGGTAGCCAAAGATTTCAAGGTCGTGTGGAGCCATCGTCAGGATGCCAAGGCCAATCCCAACAGTACCTTCTCGGTCAGTGTGAATTTTGCCACCAGTAGTTACGAACGTACCAATGTGAACAACCTTTACAACTCGCAGTTGATGACGCAAAATACAAAGACATCCAGTGTGAGTTATTCCCGTAGCTTTCCGGACCAGAAACTGACTCTCTCGGGTACGGCGAATATCGCGCAGACCATGCGCGACTCTTCGATCGCTGTGACGTTGCCTGACCTGAATATCTCCCTGAGCCAGATCTATCCGTTCAGACGGAAAAACGGAGTAGGTTCCGAACGTTGGTACGAGAAGATCTCTATACGCTATACCGGCCGTCTGACCAACAGCATCAAGACCAAGGACGATCAGTTGTTCAAATCCAGTCTGCTCAAAGATTGGGAAAACGCGATGAACCACAATGTGCCGGTCAGCGCGACGTTCACTTTGTTCAACTACTTCAACCTGACTCCATCGGTCAACTATACCGAACGCTGGTATACACGTAAGGTGATGAGAGAATGGGATCCGGATTTTTATGAGGAAGTACAGGATACGGTATATGGATTCCATCGGGTGTATAACTACAACGCGAGTCTCTCTTTAGGTACTAAATTGTATGGGATGTACAGACCTCTCTTTGCCAAAGAGAAAGAGATACAGATCCGTCATGTGTTCACTCCGCAGCTCTCTATCAGTGCCGCTCCGGATTTCGGAGCATCCCGTTATGGCTATTGGCAAACCTATGAATATGACAATCTGAGTACAGGTAGAAGAGATACAGTCTCTTATTCTCCTTATTCCGGGCAGACTTTCGGAGTGCCCGGGCAAGGCAGAAGCGGGACTATATCTCTGGATATTTCCAATAACCTGGAGATGAAGTTCAAGTCCAAAAAGGATACTACCGGGTATAAAAAGGTCAGTCTGATCGATGAACTGGGCGGTTCCCTCTCTTACAATACAGCCGTTAAGGAAAAGCATTGGAGTGACCTGTCGTTGAGGTTGCGTATGAAACTGACAAAGAACTATACACTGAGTATGAACTCCACGTTCGCGACCTATGCTTATAAATTTGATGAGACTACAGGACGTGTAGTAGTAGGTAATCGCACGGAATGGTCGTACGGGCGTTTCGGGCGTTTTTCGGGCTGGGGTTCTTCTTTCAACTACAATTTCAACAACGATACGTTCCGGAAATGGTTTGGCAGAAAAGACAAGGATGATAAAGAGGACGACGGTCCGCCGCCACCTTCCGCGGAAGAGGGTGCCGATGAAGAGGATGGGTTGACCGCTCTTACCAAACGCGTGGAAAAAGCACAGGCAGACTCCGACGGCTATCAGGTGTTTAAAATGCCGTGGTCACTGAATTTCAATTATTCTTTCAACATCCGCGAAAATACATCGGCCGAGATCAATCCGAAGACCATGCGCTATCCTTATCGCTATACTCACAATCTCAGTATGAGTGGCAATATCAAGCTCTCCAGCAACTGGTCCTGTAGTTTCAGCAGTGGATACGACTTCGATGCCAAACAGATCACACAGACCTCCTGTAGTATTTCCCGCGATCTGCACTGCTGGACAATGACTGCCAGTATTTCTCCTTTTGGTGTATATAAGTATTATAACTTTACCATCCGGGCCAGTGCCAGTATTTTGCAGGATCTGAAGTGGGAACAACGCAGTCAGACGCAAAGTAATATTCAGTGGTATTGATCTCTGTCTTTCGCAGGACGTTAACGGGGGGGGAATAACAGGCAACTGCAGGGGCATATCCATACCTGTAAGGAGGTACTTTTAACCAGATGAATGAATATCTCTTATCCAAGGACAACATCCGGAAACACTTGTTTTACATCCATGCGCAGGTCCGGTCGGAACTGATCAGTAAAATCACAAGAGCGGTGAATCTCCTGAGGTTTTTATTCTCTGTATGCATCGCTATCGCATTTATCCATATTCCCGGTCTGTGGGTAGCTGTTACTCCAGCAGTTCTGCTTTTTTTGCAGCTGGGACTTCCGGTAAGTTCTTATTTTATACTGTGCTTCCTGCCCCTGAGCTTATGTAGCATGAAAAAGAGAAGATGGGAAACGTTTTGGTTTGAAATATATGCACATTATTTTACACCCCTCCTGCTGCATCGATCTGAAGATAATTCAGCTAAGAAATATATATGACCAGACGGAAGTAAAAGCTTCCGTCTGGTCATATATATCCTTCATCCGGAAACAGGGTAGAATTTATAAGGGAATATTGTTGTACATGGATCAACTACTTCCTGTTACCACCTGATCTCTTTCTGACCGTGTGCTTTGAGGTATGCATTTGTCTTGCTGAAGTGGCCGTTGCCAAAGAACCCGTTGTGTGCAGACAGGGGAGAAGGATGTGCGGATGTAAGTATCAGGTGTTTGTTCCTGTCGATAAAGGCCCCTTTCTTTTGCGCGTATGATCCCCATAGAATGAACACCAGGTTTTCTTTCTCTTCCGCCAGTACACGGATAGCAGCATCTGTAAAGGTCTCCCACCCTTTACGTTGATGAGAGCCTGCCTGATGCGCGCGTACAGTGAGTGTCGCATTGAGCAACAATACGCCCTGTTCTGCCCAGCGGGTCAGATTGCCGGTAGCAGGCGGATCAATTCCCAGGTCACTTTTGATCTCTTTGAATATATTGACCAAAGAGGGTGGAAAAGGGATCCCGTCATTCACCGAAAAACAGAGTCCGTGTGCCTGTCCGGGTCCGTGATACGGGTCCTGACCGATGATCACTACTTTTACTTTGTCAAAGGGACAGAGGTTAAAAGCGTTGAATATCAGTTTTCCCGGAGGGAAAACCTGATAATGTGTGTATTCATACCTGACAAATTCTGTCAGCTGGCGGAAGTAGTCTTTGTCAAACTCCGGCTGTAAGCGTTGTTTCCAGCTCTCTTCAATCTGTACATTCATATTCAATCAGATAAGGTGTATATTCAGTGACTTGCACTCTTCCCGCATTTCTCCGGCCATATACTGGCCTGGATCTCTCCGATGTGGGCTTTGCGCAGGTAGAACATACAAAGTCTGGATTGTCCGATACCTCCTCCGATGGACAGGGGTAGGGTATCTTCCATCAGTCTCTTATGGAAATAGAGATCCAGCCTTTGTTCTTCGTTCTCTTCTTTCAGTTGTCTTTGCAAAGCTTTCTTATCTACACGTATACCCATAGATGAAAGTTCCACAGCTCGTTGGAGCACATCGTTCCATACCAGCAGGTCGCCATTCAGTCCGGGTAATCCGTTCATCCCTTCCGTGGTATAATCGTCATAGTCCGGAGCGCGTCCGTCATGCTTCTTGCCATCGCTGAGTTTGCATCCGATACCGATGATAAAGACTGCGCCGTATTTTTTTGGCAATCTCATTTTCCCGGCATTTGGGTTCCATATCCGGATAGAGTTGCAGCAATTCCTCCGCATGAATAAAGTGGAGTTCCTGTGGCAGGCAGGGACGGATCTGCGGGTAACTTTCGTATACCATATATTCCGTGCGGGTCATAGCGGCATAGATACGCTTGACGATCTCCCGGAGGAAATCCAGGTTGCGTTCTTCCGCGGTGATCACCCGCTCCCAGTCCCATTGGTCTACATACAGGGAATGCAGATTGCCCAGGGTCTCGTCGATCGTATGGCATTCATATCCGTATAAATACCGTATCCGGACTCTATGCCGTAATCTGCCAGGGTCAGTCTTTTCCATTTGGCCAGCGAGTGTACCACTTCGGCCTGTGCGTCGTTAAGGTCCTTGATCGGGAAAGAAACCGGCCGTTCTACTCCATTCAGATCATCATTGATCCCCATCCCTTTCAGTACAAAAAGGGGAGCGGTCACTCTTCGCAGTCTCAGTTCTGAGGAGAGATTCAGTTGAAAAAAATCTTTGATCTGTTTGATTCCCAACTCGGTTTGCTTCAGATCAAGTAAAGGTGTATAATGCTGAGGTTTGATAAGATAGCTCATATACGGTTATGATATGTTTTTGATCAACAAAGATAGGAATAATATTTATCAATGTATTCTTTTTTAGTTAAAATGCAATCATTTTGTTTCCCGAACAAGGATATTGTTTTCAAAATAACATTCCACTTTATCGATTCAAATCTAAGCTGTGATAAAAATATAAAATCTTTAGGTAGTTCCGAAGTTTTTTCCTAATTTTGTCGTCGCAATTGGCTCCGTAGCTTAGTGAATAGAGCGTCAGATTCCGGTTCTGAAGGTCGTGCGTTTGAATCGCACCGGGGTCACACAGAAAAAGATCGCAAAAACTCCCATAAAGAGAGATTGCGGTCTTTTCCATTTTTACTACCCGTAATTTATTCTGCGTTCTACCTGAGATCCATAGTCTGGAATTGTTTTCAGTAACAGGGGTGGTTTTTGCCGGGATCAGATGTGGATCTGTTGCAATTCTTTAAAAAGGATCGGCCACTGGTCGCAGAGTACCTGCATGGAAGGGAACAACAGATCCGCACCTGCATCCAGCAGTATCCGGTCTTCCAGAGGACCTGTGTTTACGGCAATGGTAAATATCCCCGCCCGGTGTGCAGCTTCTACTCCCAAAGGAGCATTTTCGATGACTATGGCCTCATGGGCTTGTAGTCCTCCTTTCTGTAACGCCATCAGGTAAGGTTCCGGATCGGGCTTGCCATACGTTACATCGTAGGCGGTGACCATCAGTTCCTGGCGGAATGTGCCGGGAAAAAAATGTTCCAGTTTGCCCAACAGGGAATCTTGTGCTGATCCGGTGACCACCGTTGGCACCAGTCCTGCCGCTTTTACCTGTTGCAGCATTTCCCGGGCACCGGGCAGAGGCTCTGCCTGCGGGTGCTTGTTGAACTCTTGTGTTTTGAGCCGGTAAAGGGATTGTATCTCTTCCGGAGTAGCATCACGGTGGTATTCACGGTTGTAGATGATATTAATCGTACCTGCGCCGGTACGTCCTTCGTGCAGATAAGCTTCTTTATGGCTGAATGTATGTCCCTGAGAAGTCATGGCATGGTACCAGGCTTCCGCGTGATAGGGCATGGAGTTGAACAGTACTCCATCCATATCGAACAGTACCGACCTGAGTGATAAAGAGGTGTATGGAGAATGGCGAAGGTAATTCCTGATAGCTTCCTGATACATAAGATAAATGTTGTTTTTATGAAATGCAAAGATACTATTTTTGCGCTTTAAAATATAATACTTATTTTTGCATCACAATCAACAGGTTACATGAATAAAATATTGCTGATACTGAGTCTGTTCACGATCACTGGGCTTTCGGGCTGCACAGATTCGGATGTAGATGATACGCCACTGATCAGTGTGCTGAGAATTTATCTGAATGAGGGTGAAACGGATTATTCTTATAATTCGGAAGAACTACCTGTTCTTACTCAGGATGATGTACTCACTGTGGTGATGCGGCTGGATGGAAAAGGCGCGGAACTGAAATCTTTTCACGCTTCTTTAGTTGGAGGTGAGGGTGAAGAGATGAATAATGTGATCAGGGTTACTATCGTCGATTATGACGAGGACGATGTAGCAGATGATTCTAACTTAGCCAAACCGCAGGATGGATGGGTTGGTTTTGTGGATGGGGTTACAAAAAGTGAGATTACAACGCAGGTGAAGGTCTATACTTCGGAGCAGATGGAGGCTGAGGTAGGATTTTATCTTTTTTCCAGAGCCAAGCCTGATCAGGCAGGAGAAGTAAAGATGGTGTTTCAGACGGGTGAAAGGGTAGAAGCAGAGCCGGAGGAGGTAAAAGAAAATATGGAAAGCAGGATCTGACCCCTGAAAAGAGATACAAAAAGGAGTTGTCTCAGAAGTCCCTGAGTTTGATAAATCACGGCTTTTGGGACAGCCCCTTTTTTAGTATATAGACATGTGATCAGAGTTTGGCGCGTATCGCTTTAGACTCTTCTTCGTATCCCGGTTTATTGAGCAGAGCAAACATGTTTTTCTTGTATGCTTCTACGCCCGGCTGATCGAACGGATTCACTCCGAGGATATATCCGCTGATGCCACAGGCTACTTCAAAGAAATAAAGCAGCTCTCCGAGGGTATATTCGCTCAGTTCCAGAACAACAATGCGTATATTAGGTACTCCGCCGTCTACGTGTGCCAGCTGGGTACCCAGTTCGGCCATCTTGTTCACTTCGTCTACACGTTTACCGGCCAGGAAGTTCAGCCCGTCTAAGTTGGCTTCGTCCGAAGGCACAGTCAATATGTGATTCACCTTTTCTACAGAGATCACGGTTTCGAAGATCGTGCGTTCTCCTTCCTGGATCCATTGTCCCATAGAGTGCAGATCGGTAGAGAAGTCTACAGCCGCTGGGAAGATCCCTTTGTGCTCTTTTCCTTCCGATTCGCCATACAACTGTTTCCACCATTCACTGACGTAGTGAAGTTTGGGATTATAATTGACTAAGATCTCGATCTTTTTTCCGTTTTTATACAGTTCGTTTCGGGTAGCCGCGTAGATCGAAGCAGGATTCTCTGCGAAAGGGGTATGTACGCCACAGGTTTTCTCCATATCCACAGCTCCGGCTACTAATTTTTCAATATCGAATCCGGCAATGGCGATAGGCAACAGACCTACCGGTGTCAGTACGGAGAAACGTCCGCCTACGTTATCCGGTATAACAAACGATTTATAGCCTTCGTTGTCGGCGGTAACACGGGCAGCTCCTTTGTGAGCATCTGTAATGGCCACGATCACCTTCTGAGCCATCTCTTTGCCACGCTGATCCTCACATTGCTTTTTCAGCAGACGGAAAGCCAGCGCGGTTTCGGTAGTTGTACCTGATTTGGAGATATTGATGACTCCGAATTTCTTATCTTTCAGATATTCGGTCAGTTCATACAGGTAGTCCTCACCGATATTGTGTCCGGCATACAGGATCACCGGATTTTCTTTTTTCTCCTGCAACCAGGTGAAACTATTCGACAAAGCTTCAATGACGGCGCGTGCGCCCAGGTAACTGCCACCGATACCGGCCACCACTACCACTTCGCAATTCTCACGCATCACCTGAGCCGTGGCTTTCAGGTCTGCCAGTTGTTCCGCGGTAATAGAGGAGGGCAGATGAAGCCATCCCAGGAAGTCATTTCCTTTTCCTGTACCGTTCTCCAAAGCTTCGCGCGCGGCTTTAGCCTGGCTTTCATAGCCATAAATTGCTTCTTTGGAGATAAACCCCAATATTTTTTGAATGTCTAAAGTTATCATATTCTTTATTTTTAGAGAATAACTATTCTGATGATGCGGGCTGATCACCGGTCAGCCATCAGCGGAATGAGTCGGTCAATAATTTGATCTCGATCATGGGGGAGATCCGCTCATACAATATATTGTAAACAGCGTCGAGGATCGGCATGTTTACGTGGTGGTGCTTATTTATCTCTTTGATACATTTGGTGCCGTAGTATCCTTCGGCAATCATTTCCATCTCTATCTGCGCGCTTTTTACCGAATACCCTTTGCCGATCATCGTGCCAAAGGTGCGGTTTCGGCTGAAGTTCGAATAGCTGGTCACCAGCAGGTCTCCCAGATAGGCCGATTCGTCTACATTGCGGTTGAGCGGGTGCATGGTATTCAGGAACCGGTTCATCTCCTGTACGGCGTTAGACATGAGCACAGCCTGGAAGTTGTCTCCGTATTTCAGGCCGCTGCAGATACCTGCCGCGATGGCATATACATTTTTCAGCACCGAACTGTATTCGATCCCGGCAATGTCGTCTGTCACGGAAGTTTTGATAAAACTGCTTCCCAGCCTGCGGGCGAAGATTCGGGCCTTGTCCTTATCGGGACAGGCAATGGTCAGGTAGGAGAGGCGCTCCAGAGCCACCTCTTCCGCATGGCAGGGTCCGCCCAAAACCGCAATGTTCTCCGGTGGAACGCCATATTCTTTGGTAAAGTATTCCGAGATGATCAGGTTGTCATCCGGCACAATCCCCTTGATGGCCGTGATGATGAATTTGTCACGGATACGGGTCTTGAGTTTCTTCAGATGCGACTTCAGATAGGGCGAGGGGGTGGCGAAGATCAGCGTATCCGATTCTTTCACAATATCGTTGATATTGGAGCTGAACCGGATCTGCTTGGTGTTGAACTTGACAGAGGTCAGATAGGCCGGATTGTGACCCAGGCGTTTGAAGTCTGTGATCCGGTCGTCTCGTCTCATATACCAGCATATGCTGTCATCGTCCTGGGTCAGCACCATTTTCGCAATGGCTGTGGCCCAGCTTCCTCCGCCGATGATCGCTATCTTACCGGGTAGTTTCATTCCTTATGAGTTAAGTTTTTCCACCCATCCGGATACGTCATGGACTGACGGGCTGATCAATTCGAGTTTGTATTTCTTGTTGATCCCGCAGATCTCCTGGTGAAGTTTCTGCGGATTCACACCTTTCATATCTTCTACTAAGTGATACCCGGCTTTCTGGATCACCTGTACCCATTCTTCCGGAATACCCAGTTCAATATATTTCGATACATGATCTTTTTTGATCGTCTTCTCCGGGCGCATCTGCGGGAAGAAAAGGACTTCCTGTATGGCCGTCTGACCGGTCATCAGCATGGTCAGTCGGTCCATCCCGATACCCATTCCCGATGTAGGGGGCATACCGTATTCCAGGGCGCGTACAAAGTCCATATCGATGAACATGGCTTCGTCGTCTCCCTTTTCGCTGAGTTTCAACTGATCCTGGAAACGCTCCAGCTGATCGATCGGGTCGTTCAGCTCGGAATAAGCATTACACAACTCTTTGCCGTTTACCATCAGTTCGAAACGCTCCGTCAGTTCCGGATTGTTGCGGTGTTTTTTGGTCAGTGGAGACATCTCTACCGGGTAGCCGGTGATGAAGGTGGGCTGTATGTATTTTCCTTCGCAGAATTCTCCGAAGATCTCATCAATGAGCTTGCCTTTGCCCATGGTATCGTCGATCTCCATATTCAGTTGGCGACATATCTCGCGGATCTCCTCTTCCGACTTGCCTGCCAGGTCGTATCCGGTATGTTCCCGGATAGCTCCCAGGATGGTCACCCGTTTGTAAGGAGCCTTGAAGTCGATCTCGTTGTCTCCCACCTGTACTTTCGTAGTGCCGTTCACATCCATACAGATCTTTTCGAACATATTTTCCGTGAGTTCCATCATCCAGTTGTAATCCTTGTAAGATACGTAGATCTCCATACAGGTAAACTCCGGATTGTGCGTGCGGTCCATCCCTTCGTTGCGGAAGTTCTTGGAGAATTCGTATACCCCTTCAAAACCACCGACGATCAGTCTTTTCAGATAGAGTTCGTTGGCGATACGCAGGTACAACGGCATATCCAACGCGTTGTGATGTGTGATGAAGGGGCGCGCGGCTGCTCCGCCGGGTATGGCCTGCAACACCGGGGTCTCTACCTCCATATAGCCTCTGGTATCGAAATATTCGCGCATGGAAGAGTAGATCTTGTTGCGTTTGATGAATATATCTTTGACCCCTTCGTTCACCACCAGGTCTACATAACGCTGGCGGTAGCGCAGTTCCGGATCTTCAAAAGAATCGTATGCCACACCGTCTTTGTATTTCACGATAGGCAGCGGTTTGATGGATTTGGCCAATACAGTGAGTTTTTGCGCGTGTACACTGATCTCACCCATCTGTGTACGGAATACATATCCTTCGATGCCGATGAAATCGCCCAGATCGAGCAGACGCTTAAATACGACATTGTACAGGTCTTTGTTCTCTCCCGGACAGATATCGTCACGGGTGATATACACCTGGATGCGTCCTCTGGAGTCCTGCAATTCCACGAAAGAGGCCTTGCCCATGATGCGTCGGCTCATGATGCGTCCGGCGATGGTTACCTGCCGGGGTGTTTCCTCGTCGTCTTTGAATTCGGATTTTATATCGGTTGAAAATGCGTTGGTCACATATTCGGCCGCGGGATAGGGATCGATCCCCAATCCGCGCAGTTCATTCAGACTGTTCCGCCGGATAATTTCCTGTTCACTTAGTTCTAAAATGTTCATTTTGTTAGATATTGACTCAAATTTGCGGGCAAAAATACGAAACATTTTTCATTTTTCGGCATGATAGCTCCCCTATTTCATGTGAAGGAGCTTTGTAAACGTCGGTTGTCCCTGTCTGTTCCTTTTTTCACATAAAAATTTAAAGGTTTCCCTTTGCTTGCCGGAATCTGAAGAATTGGCTAATTTTGCACCCTCAATAGTTGATAGGTATGGTTGGAAATAACGCGCCCACGGAACTGGGTACTCAGAAGATCGGTAAGCTGCTGACGCAGTATGCGATCCCGGCGATCATTGCGATGACCGCTTCCTCTCTTTACAACATGGTAGACAGCATTTTCATCGGGCACGGAGTCGGTCCTCTGGCTATTTCGGGACTGGCTGTGACTTTTCCGCTGATGAATCTGGCAGCCGCTTTCGGTTCGCTGGTAGGGGTAGGAGCCTCTACGCTGATCTCTGTGAAACTGGGACAAAAAGATTACGATACGGCACAACGCGTATTGGGTAATGTGGTGGTACTCAATCTGATCATCGGACTGGGGCTCACGGCAGTGGCCCTGATGTTTCTCGACCCGATCCTGTACTTTTTCGGTGCCAGTGAAAGCACCATCGGGTATGCCCGTGATTATATGCAGGTGATCCTGTTGGGAAATGTGGTTACTCACCTGTATTTCGGCCTGAACGCGGTGCTCCGCTCTTCCGGTCATCCGCGCAAGGCGATGGTGGCTACTATTGTCACGGTGACTGTTAATACCGTGCTGGACCCGATATTTATCTTTGGATTCGGCTGGGGCATACGCGGAGCGGCATATGCTACCGTTCTGGCACAGATCGTTTCGTTGATCTGGTTGCTGAAACTATTCAGCAACAAAGAAGAACTGATCCATTTTCGTCCCGGTATCTTCCGTTTGCAACGGAAGATCGTACAGGCCTCTTTAGCGATCGGGCTGTCGCCTTTTCTGATGAACCTGGCCTCCTGTTTCATTGTGATCCTGATCAATAACGGACTAAAACGCTACGGAGGTGACCTGGCTATCGGTGCTTTCGGTATTGTGAACCGGATCATTTTTCTATTTGCCATGGTGGTGATGGGACTCAATCAGGGTATGCAGCCCATTGCCGGTTATAATTTTGGTGCCCGGCAATATCAGCGGGTCACCCAGGTCCTGAAAATAACCATTTTATGTGCAACCGGGGTCACTACTACAGGTTTTCTGGTCGGATTGCTGATCCCTGACGTTGCTGTTTCCGCTTTCACTACCGATCCGGAACTGATCGGACTGGCCGCCGGGGGGATGAGGATTTCCGTACTGGTTTTCCCGATTGTCGGATTTCAGATGGTCACTTCCAACTTTTTCCAGAGTATCGGTATGGCAGGAAAAGCTATCTTTCTTTCACTTACCCGTCAGGTGATCTTCCTGATCCCTTGCTTGTTGATATTGCCACGGTTTATTGACAACGGGATCTGGTGGAGTCTGCCAGCTTCCGATCTGATGGCCAGTCTGGTATCTGCCTGCCTGCTGATCTGGCAATTCCGTCAGTTTAAGAAGATGGCTCAGGAGAATAGCCTGGCTACGGAGATGTAGAACTGTTTCCGTCATAGCAATAAAGGGGAACTGTCTGCATCTGTTGGATGCTTTTACATAGGGTTCCGGATCTGGACAAAAGCGTGTAAGTCCATGTCTTTATGCAAAACATCAAAAAATGATAGATAGTTGTACGGCTGTAACAGGGTGAAATCCATCATTTTTTCTATGAGAAACTCCCTTTTTCTATGGATGCTGACCTGTTTGTGTACAGGTTGCACTCAGCGTGGCAGTTCTTCCGGTCAAATACCCAGAGAACCCGTATTCGTGGGACTGAATGGTAAATAGAGCACAGTGGAAGTCAGGCATTATTATGGTTCGGACGCTTTGCGGCAGATAGAGGTGCGTTCTTTTGACGATAAAGGATCTTTGCTGGAAAGATGGGGAGAGGATGATCCGGAGAAAAAAGTGTTGATAGAGAAAGATACCTATACGCGCAATAAAGAAGACGACTTGATAGAGGAGTACAAGGGTTTCCATCTCCGTGACAATCACTACATCGGTGAGTTGCTCTGGCGCGGAATTGAAAAAGAGAAAGGTAAAGAACGTTGGGAGAAGATAGATAACAACTGGTGGACAGACTCTTTCAGAGAGATCTCGTACGATAGAGATAAGAAATGGATCTATGAGTATGTCATACAGAAGAACGGAGAAACTTTCCATAAGAAACATAAAACGGCAGTACTGAATCAGCGGGGGCAGACCATCACCAGTATAACCTATGAATGCAGACAAGCTTCCGGATATATTATGACCTGGACCTACAACGATCACGGGCATCTGTTGAAAGAGGAAACGGAGCAGATCCGGAAGGATGGGATTTCCGGCAGTACAGTGAAAGGACCCTATACTGTCCAGGAAGTAGGTGACTGCCACCATCCGCTGCAGGTATCAGATGAACAAGGGTATAAGAGGGTATATACATATAGAAACTAATTTCCGGATTCTAAATAGGGCGTGTTACATGTCATTTTATATAAGAATTGGCGAAATGATTCTTTGATCCTTTTTACTATAGCTATTTCCGGATCTGTGAGAAAGTATGACAATAAACCTGTTTGACTTTCACCAAACAGGTTTATTTTTTGCGTGGGTACTGGTGGGTAGCTGTCTGTATGGTAGTCGGCTATCAGGTAGTGAAGATGTTTTGTTTTATTGGAGAATAGAAAATACTGTTGCACTTGTATTTTTGTAGCTTCTGAAGAAAAAAAACATCCTTTTGGGTTGAAAATAAGCCCCTCTCTGTAAGCTACCGGTACTTTACCAATAGGCTGACGATTGCCTACGCGCATCAATAACCACTTGAGAGGAATTTTTCCATATATGGTTACGCTCTTGACTGTACGGATGGATATGCGCTTTGTCTGCTATGTGTCTGTCATTCCCGAATGTAAAAATAAGTAAATCATTGTTCTTCTGATCAAAAGGATTTTATATTTCGCTTTTCGTTTGCAGGATCTTTTTATATACCTCACTTGTTCCTGAGAAATTTAAGAAACAAAAGAGAGGTTGTTTATATAAGGATTGCGCGAAAAGGAAAACTCTTTTTTCGGGCAAAATCTGTTTTTTACAGAAAAAACACGTTTTTATTTAAACAGTTTTTCAATAATTTCCTTATGTTTGTAATAAGCTAATACGATGAATATGACAGATTCGTATGTAATAAATATCGGCCGCCAACTGGGAAGCGGTGGTAAAGAGATAGGTGAGAAACTGGCGCAGCGTCTGGGAATAGACTTTTACGACAAGGAGTTGATCAATCTGGCTTCGGAAGAGAGTGGTCTCTGCCGCGATTTTTTCGAAGAAGCCGACGAGAAGGCTTCCCAGAATCTGATCAGTGGGATGTTTGGTATGCGTTTTCCGTTTATGAACGACGGGGCGATTGGATACACCAATTACCTGAGCAACGACTCCCTGTTCAAGATCCAGAGCGATGTGATCCGTAAGCTGGCTGCAGAGAAGTCGTGTGTGTTTGTAGGGCGTTGTGCCGACTATATCCTGCGTGAGCATCCCCGGTGTGTCAACGTCTTTATATCGTCTCCTGCGGAAGTGCGTATACAGCGTTTGTGCGATTCGTTACATATTTCCGAAAAGGAAGCCGAAGGGCTCATCTATAAAATGGACAAGCGGCGCGCGGAGTATTACAACTATTACAGTTACAATACCTGGGGCGCCGCTGCTACGTATCATCTGTGTGTCGATTCTTCGTTGCTGGGCATCGACGCTACAGTCGATATGTTGGAAGACTTTGTCCGCAAGGCACTACATCAGAAGAAGTAAGATCATCTGCCCGGCCAGGATGCGCAGGAACATCGTCAGCGGGTACACAGTGGAATATCCTACCGATGGCGCGTCGTTGTTGGCCGCCTGGTTGGCGTATGCCAGTGCTGGAGGGTCTGTGTTACTCCCCGCGATCAGTCCCATCAGGATGAAATAGTTGATCTTGAAGTAAAGACGGGCAATGGCACCTATGATCAGCAGGGGCACAATGGTGATCAGGAAACCGACTCCTACATACAATAGTCCGTCGCCCTCTACCACTGTCTGCACAAAGTTGGCTCCTGCTTCAATACCCACACTGGCTAAGAACAGCACGATCCCTATTTCCCGTAACATCAGGTTGGCACTCTGTGTAGTATAGGTCACTAACTTCAGTTTATGACCGAAGCGTCCGATAAGTATCGCTACTACCAGTGGCCCTCCTGCCAGACCCAGTTTCACCGGAGTGGGTATCCCCGGGAAGGCGATGGGCAGACTGCCCAGCAGAATGCCGAGGAAGATCCCCGTAAATATAGTAACGATGTTGGGATGGTCCAGTCTTTTCAGCGAGTTGCCCAGTACCCGCGCTACCCGCTCTACCGCGTCCAGTTCGCCCACTACCATCACGCGGTCTCCTACCTGCAACACCAGGTTCGGATCGGCAAAGAGGTCTACTCCCGAACGATGGACACGTGTCACGTTCACTCCATAGATGCTACGGAAGTGCATGGCCCCCAGTGTCTTTCCGTTGATCTCCGAACGCGTCACTAAGATACGGCGGGATACCATCGGGGTGTCCTGCTTCTCCCAATCCACTTCGATCCGCTTGCCGATAAACGCGGTGACCGCTTCGGCATCCTCTTCCGAGCACACCACAAAAAGCTGGTCGCCGCAGTGGAAGATGGTCTCATGATTGGGAATACTGACATGGTCGTTGTGGCGGATCCGGGAACACACAAACGGTTGCCCCAGGAAGTTCTTCACCTGGATCAGGCTCTTGCCGTGGATCGATTCGTTGCGTACTTCCAGGTGCATCATGTGCGGTTTGTGATGTACGTCGTCGTTCTGGCTTTTGAGTACTTCTTCTTCTTTATTCAGATTGATACGGAAAAGGTAGCGTACCGCAATGATCGAACCAATGATCCCTACTACTGCCAGCGGATAGGCACAGGCATATCCCAGCGCGATTTGCGGCCCGTCGTAATGGAGTTGATTGAGTGCTTCCTGAGCTGCTCCCAGCCCGGGAGTATTGGTCACGGCTCCGTAGAGGATACCCACCATCATCGGCAGTCCGATGCGGCCGTCCAGACCGTAATAGAATCCCAACGCCATGGCAATGTTCAGCAATACGATGCCTACAGCCAGCAGGTTCAGTGTCATCCCTCCTTTCTTAAAAGAAGAAAAAAAGAGGGACCCACCTGTAGCCCGATACAAAAGACAAACAAGATAAGCCCGAAATCACGAATGAAGTGTAAGATATGATGATCGGCCGAGAAACCGAAATGCCCCATGAATATCCCCATAAACAAGACGAACGTAACCCCCAGTGAAACCCCGAAAATCCTGATCTTCCCCAGTAGAACTCCCGTAGCGATCACAAACGCGTAAAGAAATACGATATGTGCCACCGAACCGGGATTCCACAACAAATCCTGTAACCAGTTCATAACAATATTAAAGTATAGTTAAAATTAGGGTGCAAAAGTAATCATTCCATCCGCATGAACAAATTTTTCGGAGACTTTAAAAGAGGGCCGGTTTACGGAGGGACGATTTACCATTGAAACTACAAATAAAACTCTCCGGAAAGGGGAGGAATTTTTCCCGAAAAAAACCTTGTATGAAGGATTTACGTATATTTGCACCTCAATTGTGTTACGATTTACCGATTTGCGAAATGTATAGGGGGACTACGATAAGGCAGGGGTTGCCCATCGTATCAACTGATATGTGTAATGCGCTGATCTGTAGATCGTAATTTGTGTACTATCTAATCTTATTTTAATTTTAAATAAACTATGGCAGACAGTAAAGAAAAACTCTTCTCGGATTTTCCTTCCGTGAGCACCGGGCAATGGATGGAGAAGGTCACAGCCGACCTGAAAGGGGCCGACTATGAGAAGAAACTCGTTTGGAAAACAAACGAAGGGTTCAAAGTAAAACCTTTCTATCGCAGGGAAGACCTCGAAGGCCTGAGCACTACCGACGCTCTTCCGGGCGAATTCCCTTACCTGAGGGGTACGAAGAAAAACAACAACTGGCTGGTGCGTCAGGAGATCTGTGCGAAATGTCCGAAAGAGGCCAATGCCAAAGCATTGGACATTCTGATGAAAGGAGTAGATTCGCTCTCTTTCCATATCCGTACGGAAGAACTGAATGCCGGATTTGTAGAAACTCTCCTGGAAGGCATTGAAGCAGCAGCTGTGGAACTTAATTTCACCACCTGTCAGAGCCAGGTGATCGATCTGGCCGAACTGTTAGTCGCCTATTTCCAGCATAAAGAGTACGACGTGAAAGAGTTACGGGGCTCTATCAACTTCGATCCTTATAACAAGATGTTGCTCACCGGTAAGGAAAAAGGTGATATTGTACAGACTGCTAAGACATTGATCGAGATCACTCAGCCTTTACCCTTCTACCGGGTGCTGCATGTGAACGCGATCACGTTGAATAATGCAGGTGCTTACATCTCTCAGGAATTGGGCTATGCCCTGGCATGGGGAAATGAGTACCTGAGCGCGCTCACCGAACTGGGTATACCTGCCGCGCTGGTAGCCAAGAATATCAAGTTCAACTTTGGCATCAGTGCCAACTATTTCTTAGAGATCGCCAAGTTCCGCGCGGCCCGTCTGTTATGGGCCAATATCGTATCTTCGTACAATCCCGAATGTCTGCGCGACTGTGAAAACCAGGGACCCGACGAAGAGTGCCGCTGTGCCGCCAAGATGAAGATACACGCGGAGACCTCTTCCTTCAACCTGACGCTGTTCGACGCGCATGTCAACCTGCTCCGTACACAGACCGAAGCCATGAGTGGCGCGCTGGCCGGAGTAGACTCACTTACAGTGACTCCGTTTGACAAAGTATACCAGACTCCGGACGAATTCTCCGAACGTCTGGCACGCAACCAGCAACTGTTGCTCAAAGAAGAGTCGCACTTCGATAAAGTAGTAGATCCTGCCGCGGGTTCTTATTACATCGAAAACCTCACCGCAGCTATCGCCAACCAGGCGTGGGAGATCTTCTTAGGTGTAGAAGACGCGGGTGGATTCTATGTCTGTCTGCGCAACGGTTTGGTGCAGAAAGCCATCAACGAGACCGGTAAGGCCCGTCACGATGCGGTAGCCCGTCGCCGGGAGATCTTGCTGGGCACCAATCAGTATCCCAACTTCACAGAAACCTCTGCCGGAAAGAAACCTGCCGGTGTATGTTGCGGATGCGGAGAAGCCGGAGAGACAGATGTGGATACCCTCAATATGTCCCGTGCCGCCAGCGAATTTGAAGCACTCCGTCTGGAGACCGAAGCTTCCGGCAAACGTCCGAAAGCCTTTATGCTGACCATCGGTAACCTGGCTATGCGTCAGGCCCGCGCTCAGTTCTCATGTAACTTCCTGGCATGTGCCGGATACGAAGTGATCGACAACCTGGGTTTTGAAACCGTGGAAGCCGGAGTAGAAGCCGCACTGGCTGCCGGTGCCGATATCGTAGTGCTCTGTTCCAGTGATGAAGAGTATGCCGAATATGCGATTCCCGCTCTGAAAGCTGTGGACGGACGCGCGATGTTCATCGTGGCCGGTGCGCCAGCCAATATGGATGAGCTTAAAGCCGCTGGTATCGGGAACTTTATCAACGTTCGTTCCAATGTATTGGAAACATTGAAACAGTACAATGCCCAACTGTTGAAATAAATAGGACGAAGGTTTATTAAAAAGTAAAGAAAAACATGAGACCCAATTTTAGAAATATAGATATATACGCCGCTTTTCAACCTGTAGACGGTGCGGAGTGGCAGAAAGAGAACGGCATCCGTGCCGACTGGGAAACGCCCGAACACATCGGGGTGAAACCCATTTATACCAAAGAAGACCTCGAGGGAATGGAGCATCTCAACTATGCTGCCGGATTGCCTCCTTACCTGCGCGGACCCTATTCCGCGATGTATACCCTTCGTCCCTGGACCATCCGTCAGTATGCCGGATTCTCTACGGCCGAAGAGTCTAACGCCTTCTATCGCCGCAACCTGGCCTCCGGCCAGAAAGGGCTTTCCGTAGCGTTTGACCTGGCTACGCACCGCGGGTATGACCCCGATCACGAACGTGTGGTGGGCGACGTAGGTAAGGCCGGGGTATCTATCTGTTCCATTGAGAATATGAAGACCCTGTTTGATGGCATTCCGTTGAATAAGATGTCCGTATCCATGACCATGAACGGCGCCGTGTTGCCGGTGATGGCATTCTATATCAATGCAGGACTGGAGCAGGGAGCTAGGCTGGAAGAGATGGCCGGAACCATTCAGAACGATATTCTCAAGGAGTTCATGGTGCGTAATACCTATATCTACCCGCCCGCGTTCTCCATGAAGATCATCTCCGACATCTTTGAATACACTTCGCAGAAGATGCCGAAATTCAACTCGATCTCTATCTCCGGATACCACATGCAGGAAGCCGGTGCTACTGCCGATATTGAGCTGGCTTATACCCTGGCCGACGGTCTGGAGTATCTCCGTGCCGGAGTAGCCGCGGGTATCGACATTGACGCGTTCGCGCCCCGCTTGTCGTTCTTCTGGGCCATCGGTATGAATCACTTCATGGAGATAGCCAAGATGCGTGCCGCCCGTATGTTGTGGGCGCGTATCGTGAAGCAGTTCAACCCGAAAAACCCGAAATCCCTGGCGTTGCGTACGCACTCGCAGACTTCCGGTTGGTCGCTCACCGAGCAGGACCCGTTCAACAACGTCGGACGTACCTGTATCGAAGCGATGGGAGCTGCCCTGGGACATACCCAGTCCCTGCATACCAACGCGCTGGATGAGGCTATCGCATTACCTACCGACTTCTCCGCGCGTATCGCGCGTAACACCCAGATCTATATCCAGGAAGAGACCTATGTATGTAAGAACGTGGATCCCTGGGGAGGTTCTTATTATGTGGAGACTCTTACCGATGAACTGGCTCACCGTGCGTGGGAACTGATCCAGGAGGTAGAACGTCTGGGCGGTATGGCCAAGGCTATTGAGACCGGTATTCCCAAGATGCGTATCGAAGAGGCGGCTGCCCGTACACAGGCCCGTATTGACTCCGGTTCGCAGACCATCGTAGGGGTAAACAAATACCGTCTGGAAAAAGAAGATCCGATCGATATTCTTGAAATTGATAATACCGCTGTACGTCAGGAACAGATCGAACGCCTGAAAGAACTCAAAGAGGGTCGCGATGAAGCCAGCGTACAGGCTGCGCTGGAAGCCATCACCCGTTGTGTGGAGACCGGCGAAGGCAACCTGCTGGAACTGGCAGTAGAGGCCGCGCGGGTACGTGCTACGCTGGGAGAAATCTCTTACGCGTGTGAAAAGATCGTCGGACGTTACAAAGCAATCATCAGAACCATATCAGGCGTGTATTCAGCAGAAAGTAAAAACGATTCAGACTTCAAACGGGCCTGTCAGCTGGCCGAGGAGTTTGCGAAGAAAGAGGGTCGTCAGCCGCGTATCATGATCGCTAAGATGGGACAGGACGGACACGACCGTGGTGCCAAAGTAGTAGCAACCGGGTATGCCGACTGTGGGTTTGACGTAGATATGGGACCGCTGTTCCAGACTCCTGCCGAGGCCGCGCGTGAGGCTGTAGAGAACGACGTACATGTAGTGGGTGTTTCCTCCCTGGCGGCCGGGCACAAAACACTGGTTCCTCAGATCATTGACGAACTCAAGAAGCTGGGACGTGAAGACATCATTGTAATTGCCGGTGGTGTGATCCCCGCGCAAGACTATGATTTCCTCTTCAAGGCGGGTGTCGCTGCCATCTTTGGCCCTGGTACACCGGTAGCGAAAGCTGCCTGTCAGATCCTGGAGATCCTGATGGACGAAGAATAAGATACAGAGATTCGTATCGTGATATAGGTGCCGGGACTGATGCCATCAGTCCCGGCACTTTTTTGTATCCTCTCTTTTCTGCATACAAGACTTATCGGTCGTGGCTATAGTATCCTGTAAGGTAAAGAACAGTTAAATTTCCGGATAGTTACCTGAGAAATAAAAGTTGATCTTGTTTGAATAATTATGCGAGACAGCCACAGGGGATTAAAAATAAAAAACTATATTTGCAATCCACATTATATTTGTACTGTAATATAATCACTTAATACATAATAAACTATGAAGACAAAAGCACAACTGGCCGGGGAATTGGAAACCCTTCAGGGATGGAAGTCCATACGTCCGTTTAATCTGTTAACTATCTTTTTCACCAAAAAGAACTGGAAGAGATATGTAAACGGAGATTGGAAAGGAATAGCGGATAGTCTGGTTCTAAGGATCGAAGAACATGAAAACTTCCATTACGCGGTAATTGTGTTTTCTACCAAAGGATCTATTCCGAAAGATACCTTTGATACTTTAAAAGAGAGAGTCAATGAGTTCCCATTGAACAGTATACGTTATGAATCTCATGGAGATTGTGGTTTTTATCCGATGGTTTCAGATGAGGGAGAATATTATATGGATGATTATGAATTGCATCGGGTAGCAGAAGATTATGAGGGGGTATATGTAACCGCATTCGCAGTTGCTGATAAAAGTAAATTAGATTGTCCATGGATCATCTACACACATTTTGAAAAAATGCTGTATATATATCATGTAGGAGCGAGATTTTTGTAAGACAATCTTGTCTTTTATCTGAAACCGAAAACAGAGGGATTGTCCGGAAAACAGGCATCCCTTCTGTTTTTATCTGTATGGCAGTTAATAGAAAGTCCTTTTCGGATAGGTTGTACGTATTAGGATATATACATTTTATACCTTTATCCTTTTTGATTCTAATTCTTCTTTTATCTTGAAAAGATTTACAGAGAGGTTGCTGATCACATTCAATACAGCCCAGGTGGTTACGGTAAATAGCAGATTCCGTATTGTTATTCCAAATCATGTAGTGCTGAATTCTTTTTCATCAATGAGAAGATCTGTCTGGGTCCAGACCATACTGAATAGTAGAAATACAGTTCCTAATAAACCCAGGACAAGTACGATCGTAGCAATTATCTTGAGCATATCTTCCGCTTTATACACAGTATTATTCTCTAAGTTGACAAATCTCTCAGGCTTTTCCTGTAGTTGTGTTTTTATATCTATGCTCCCATTCAGGGATTTATATACCCTCCCATATTGCTTGTCGAATAAGTCAAAATAAGCAGTATTGTTCAGGTGTCTGTAATGGAACATTCTGAAATTTTGTAGTGCTTCCGGTTTTTCTTTCAAAAGTTCGCACATTTCGTCGTAAAGTTTTTCTTTCAGACTAATAGATATTGAATGGTTAATATAAAATGAAAAGTTCTTATCGGTGAAGGAGTATGTAACAGCGTATGTATGTTTGAGTAGGTAAAATAGTTTGTTTGTCCTTTGTCTGAATTCATTTTTCGGAAAATAGCCTTTTTCAACAACGTGAATAGAAAAGTATAGTGCAAGAGGGTCATATTTGGGGATGTAACCAAACAAAATTTGATTTATGTATAGAATACACACATATTTGGTATAGCCTACAAATAAAAAGAGAGCTTTCTCCAATGAATACCGGTCCTTTACGCTTGTTTCAGATAGAATATGCATTTCTCCCATAGCAGCACCTTACTATGATCAGAAGATCCGTTTTTAGGGACTTACATCACTTTTTATCCCGATAAAAGGCTGTGTTTTTATTTAAATGTCCCATATTTGCAGGATGAATGATTCTACTATAGACAAATACAGTGTTTATAACGCGACACCTACTTTAGGATATAAAGCATTCAGATATTATGTACGGCTGTTTCATGATAACTTTTATTATAGCAAAGTCTATTATATAGATATGCAGAATATCCCTTACGATGTGCCGGTAATGCTTGTTTCCAACCATCAGAATGGTCTTTCCGATGCGCTCGGGTTTGCCGTCTCTGTGCGTCATCCCCGGCGCAGATTGCGTATGATAGCGCGTGCCGATGTTTTTACACCCCTGTTTGCTCCGGCGTTGAGGTGGATGGGAATACTTCCTGCTTACCGTTCATTATATAACGGTATAGGTTCCACAGTCCGCAACCGTTCCACCCTGGAGCAGGCAGAAGAAGAATTGATGGAAGATGGTATAGTCGGGATCTACCCCGAGGCAGGCCATCAGGATAAGCATTGGTTAGGGAAATTCTCAGTAGGGTATCTTCATATCGTATTCGAAGCTGCCCGCAGAACCCACTTCGAAAAAGAGATTTTCCTGATCCCTTCCTGCAATCACTATTCAGATTATTTTCATATGGACGAGCAGATGCTGGTTCTATATGGGGAGCCCGTTTCGGCGAAGCCCTATTACGAATTGTATCGTAAAGACCCTATACAGGCCCGTGTACAATTGAACGAGGTGATCCGGGAGAAGGTGGCCGGGATGATGCTCAACATTACCGACCTTGACAATTACGATGCCATCGACTATCTCCGCCTCACCTATGGGGTAGAGTATGCCCGCAAACTGGGGTATGATCCGGGGAATCTGCCACAAAAACTGATGGCCGACAAACAATTTTTCACACAGCTCAATGGTGTGAAAAAAGAGAAGAATGACTTCATCCAGCAGATCTACGACGATACCATACGTCTGAAAACGGCTATGGAAGAAAGGGGCATACATGACCAGGATTTTAATCGCGCACTCGGCTGGGGAGGTACAACACTCTGGGCCGTTGGGCTTGCACTTCTGGCACCCTTGTTCCTCGTGGCCTGTATTCCAAACGCTCTGATCTATTACATCCCGCGTAGAGTCACCTCCCGTGTGAAAGACGAAATGTTGCATAGTGGCATTCATTTCGGTGCCGCGGTACTCTTCCTCATACCGGTATTGTATCCGATCATCTTTGTGCTGATGTGGACGTTCTTTTCGTTCCCCATAGCACTTGTACACTTGTTCAGCCTTCCCTTCCTGGGGGTATTCGCGTGGAGGTATTCGCGTTCGTGCCTCCGGTGGATCGGTGCGGTAAGGTTTTTAAGACTTCGCGCGGATAAAAGCCTACAGCAACTTATTGCCCTGCGAAAGAATATATATGACAGGCTCAATGACGTTTTATCTTAGGCTATTTTAAGAATAGACCAAAAAAGTCTGATTGTTCTTAGTAGCCGTAAGGGTGGGATACTCTTACGGCTACTAAGAACAATCAGACTTTGCCGGTAAGAAAATTACCAGGAGACGACCTGTTTTTTACTTAATTATTGGGTAATCCGTAACCATTCGTTACATTTCCTTTCGACTGATCAATTACCGTAACCGGCATACAGTGGAAATAGCGGGGCGCGAGGTTTTCGCGACCCACTACACCATCTAAGATCGCGCCGTCCAACATCGCTCTGGAGTTCTGATCATTCCAGAGGGTAATCCCCCAATCTACTCTTGTATATCCGTCGGCTTCCAGAGCTGCGGCTTCGGCTCCATCGGGATCAATATACTCATATAAACCTTTTATAGCCAGGTTTTTTCAGCGATAGTATGGGCCGATGATCCCCACTCGTAAATACCACGCCAACCCGGATAGAGTGCCGGATCACTTTCGTCGGTAGCTTCCTGGGTAACAACAGCGGTGGTGCTTCCGGCGATCTGTACATGCTTTGTCCAGATATAGTTAGAAATGGTTCTGCCGCTTGGGAAAGTATAATAACCGTTAGCTTCCAGGCCTGCGATCATGTCGTTCATCTCCTGACGAACGGCAATTGCTCTTTCATTGAATTTACCCGAACGAATCATATCCCAACGAATATCTCCTTCGCCCAATAATTCCAATTTGCGCTCAGCATAGACAGCTTCCAACAGTGCTTCGCCGCTGAGTCCGGAAATATTGTTGTTCGTATGACCAAAAGCCCTTTCGCGGATCTGGTTTACCAAAGCGATCGCGCCGGAGTTGTCGTTTCCCAGAATAGCTTTGGCTTCGGCAAGCATCAGCATCGCGTCGGCCATTCTCATCACGGTGTAGTTCATACCTGACGAACGGTTTCCCGCGTCCGGGTAGTCGGGATTATCTCCTCTGTTCTGGTCCCATTTATTGATACTGGGGCCACCGCCACCAACGCGGGTACCTACTCCCATTGGCATTAATACTTCCTGTCCGGTCGCGGCTTCACTTCCGGTTACTACCATACTTACGTCCCGGCGTTTGTCGCCTGGTTCATACGCATTATAAAAGAAGGTAGGAATAATCCGGATGGCAGCAAATGTGTTTAAAATGCTTGCGTTAGAGTTATTGGAACCGGGACGTCCCATACTGTAAGGATGTTCACAGTTCGAAACCCCTGCTACACAACCTATCTCAAAAAGCGACTCTTCACTTACGCGTCTGGAGTTGATTTCCTGCCAGTGTAGCTGGAACGGGTTGTTGCAACTCCTGGTATCGGTCGTATAAAGTGTTGCAGTTCCATTATGTGTATTTACAGCCGCGTTGAGATATTGTTCGGCTATCGTAATATAGTCCCGATAATCTGTTCGGCGCGCGTAAACACACAAACCGTCATCAGCGCCCTCATATTCGAATGTTACATCTCCATACAGCCCGCTTACATCGGTACGGATAGTCTGCCATCCGCCTGCGTGAAGCGCGATCTCACCGATCAGCGCGTTTGCGAATGTGCGGTTAAGACGTTCTGCCGTGATCGGACCATTCTTGTTTACAGTATACATCTGACCTTCTACAGCTATCAGTTCATCCATAATCTGGTCCATAATCTCAAAGCGGGAAGTAAGCGTGTACTCCTGTATATATTTGTTCTCATAACCAAACGGAACATCGCCGAAGTGACGTACCAATTCCCATGCGCACAGTGCCCGCAACGTCATAGCTTCTCCATAAAGTTGCGTCCAGTCAGTTGTGTTACCGGCAGCGATATCCGCCTGATATTCATCTTTCTCCTCTATCAGTCCGGCGATACGGGAAGAGAGAGCGAGAGTAATGTTCAAACTATTGTATTGGGTTGCCATAGCACCGATTGTGGTGGCGGAGGGTTGCAATCTTGCGATCACATTATTAGCCGTAGGATATTCACTCATATATTCCGCGTCAGAGCCTATTACATCCTGATAGAGGTAGTTCCCTCCATGCGCCGCGTTCTGACGATATTCGGCATAGGCATTACTCAGTGTTTTGAAAGCTTCATCCACACTTGACATCACAAACTCATCATCGGACTGGCCTGAGTTGCTTACATTCAAATAGTCACTACATCCGGCAAGTACACCAACCGCAAGCGCCAGAGACATATATATTGCTATTCTTTTCATTGTTATTGATATTAAAAGATAATTATTCATTCTCAGGAGTTAAAAAGTCGCGTTTACTCCGAGTACAAACTGACGGGAACGAGGATAAGTTCCCCAATCGAAACCAGGAGTCGGATAACGGGAGCTGTTTGAGCTGGCCTGAGCATTTACTTCAGGATCAAGTCCGGAGTAACCGGTCAGGGTAAATACATTATAGATGGTTCCATACACGCGAAGATTACTTATTCTTGCTTTCTCCACCGCCGATTTTGGTAAGGTATATCCTAAAGTCAAGGTGTTGAGGCGAAGGTACGAACCGTTTTCAATACCAATTTCAGAAACATATCCCTGTTTCAGTAATACCGACGGTAACTTCGCTTTGGCATTGGCCGCGTCTAACTGCTGCGGTGTAGTAATACGGTTCAGATTTCCGTCCTGAATGTCATAATAGGTATAAGCATCATTTACGATCGACAGTTTATTTCCAAACAAACCACCACTTTTTTCACCCGTATAAAGGGTTGCCAGTTTATTGGCATTGTAAATATCATTGCCGTAACTCCAGTTAAAGTACATACCCAGATCGAAGTTCTTATAATTAACATTGATATTGAAACCACCTGTATGTTTAGGGTTCATGTTGCCAATCTGTACATAATCTTTTTCATCTATTACGCCGTCGGGTATGCCATTGTCTCCACTCACATCCTTAAATTTCGGCATACCCGGATAGGCCTGTTGTCCGGTAGGAACTATTCCTCCGTGAGCTACCACAAACGCGGACGATATATCAGGAACACCATCTTTCAACGTGTACATACCTGTGGAAGAGTCATAATTGAAATCGTCTGTTGTATAATATCCTACACCATCTAATTTATATCCCATGACAATACCAACGGGTTTACCTTCCAGTAAAACGTAATCACCATTCGGGATATTCTGTTGCAGGAACTGGGTTCCATAAGAACTTTGTACACCCTCCGCCAGTTTGTCAATTTTGCCCCTGTTAAAGTTTATGTTGGCCCCTGCGGAGATATTCCAGTCCCTGTTTTTGAAGATCATACCCGAAAGAGAAAATTCCAGCCCTTTGTTACTGGTTTGTCCGATGTTGGCGTAACTGGTTGTAAATCCGGTAATGGAAGGAATATCCGTAAGCATCAAGAGGTCTTTCGTCGTATTTTTATACACCTCAATAGTACCCCATAAACGACTGTTCAGAACGGTAAAATCAAGACCGATATTGCGGGTAATAGTGGTTTCCCATTTCAGATCCCGATTGGCCATCTGATCGGAAGCCAGTGCGTAAGAGGCTTGCTTTTCATTATTAATAGCATACTGATAACGTGCATCCGATTCGGCAGCCCACAGCTGCGACCACTGGTTGGAACTGATAGCGTCGTTACCTACCTGGCCGTAAGAGAGGCGGAGTTTCAGATCATCCAGCCAGCTGGCATCTTTAGCAAAAGACTCTTCTGAAATGCGCCATGCCAAAGCAGCCGCGGGAAAATATCCCCAGCGATTTTCCGGAGAGAAGTTGGAAGATCCGTCGGCGCGGAACGTAAAAGTAAACATATACTTATCCATCAACGAGTAATTCGCTCTGCCGAAATAGGAGAGAATACGGTTTGGAGTAGTAACTCCCGTAGAAATAAGGAGGTTCGAACCGTATTGTGACATCATGGCAAAAGCGTTCGCCTTGGTAAAATTAGCAGGGAATTTCTCGCCGCTGATCCTCATTTCCGTTCCACCTGAATTTGTCATTTCCTGACCTGCCAGCAGGTTGATCCGGTGAATGTTGTTCAGTGTCATTTCATAATTCACCGTATTGGACCAACGCAAACTCCATGCATCGTTTTTTCTGTAATCAGCATCACCGGCGTACAACAACGTACCGTCAGCCTCCTTATAACTCTCCTGGTTCGGACCGAAAGGTGTCGGACCTCTCCATATCTTCCTTTGTGTATAATCGCGGGTAAGGGTCAACTCCGTACGGTAATTCAAACCTTTGGTGATATTCCAGTTTATACCTGCCGTACCACGAATAGACTGCTTGGATGTGAGGTCGTCATGATCTTTAATCACAGCCACAGGACCATATTCATCAAGCATTGTGGCGTTGTCATCACCAAAAATAGCGTTCGATAAATAGCTTAAGTCTCCTCTTATATCCGCAAGGCTGATCGGGCGGAAACGATAGGCCGCAGACAGGGATGAACCGTAACCATTCGAAGTACTTTCACTGCCCATCGTTTTTCTGTCGGTATACCGCACATCGAGGTTAAAACTCAGATTGTCATATATCTTCTGGTCCAGCTTGAACGAAGCGGAAGCTCTTTTGGTATATGAATTAAGTTTCATCCCGTCTTCATCTATATAATTGAATGCGAAAAGGATTTTTGTCCGATCCGTTCCAGCCGACAACGTAAGGTCGTGGTTGTGTGAGAACGAACTGTTATAAACATCCTTTTGCATGTTGTACGCCTTTACATTTTTATAGGCATCAATACCATTGTCTACCGCATAATTTCCAATGCCATACAGTTGCTGGAACGGAGTCGTATAAGAAGTACCAAAATAAGCATCGGCCACTCCCCATTTATGTACTAAATAGTCGTATGGGTCCATTGTTTTCATATAGCCGGTAGGAGTATTAAATTTCACATACCCGTTATAGCTTACACTGATTCTTCCTTCTTTCCCCTTTTTAGTGGTAACAAGGATAACCCCATTTGCTCCGCGCGCACCGTAAATTGCCGTAGAAGAGGCATCTTTCAGTACATCAATACTTTCCACCATATCTCCGGGAATATCACCAATATTTCCCGGAATACCATCGATCAGAACAAGCGGATCATTGCTCTGAGAGATCGAACCTCCACCACGTACACGAATAGAGACCTCGGCATCCGGGCGTCCGTCCTGGGAAATAATATTCACTCCCGGTAGTTTACCTTGCAACGCCTGGGCCACATTGGTAACCGGTACGGCGGCAATGGCATCTCCCTTGACAGAAGCTACAGAACCTGTAAGGTCTCTACGTCTGACTGTCTGGTATCCGATCACAACCACTTCATCCAGTTGTTCGGTATCTTCCAGTAGCGTTACATGCACCGACTGCCCGGGGACCACGTTTATTATCTCGGTCTTATGGCCGATAAAACTTATTTCCAACTGCTTTGCTGTTTCCGACAGGGAAAGGGAGAACTTGCCATCCAGATCGGTAATCGTGCCCAGATGGCTTTCTCCTACTATTTTGATATTTGCTCCGATCACGGGATCACCCCGATTATCCAAAACAACACCTGAAACCGCACGAACCTGTGCAAAAGAGATAAGGCATAGCATACTCATCAAAAAAAGTAGCTATTGTTCTTCCAAATAGTCTTTTTGAATTCATAAATTTAATGTCGTGTTTTTTATAGTTATTAATACGAATGAATCACTGAAATTTTTGATGTGCCGGAACTAATGTACTTTATATAGAGTAGAACCGGCTCTTGACCGTTCTCCCAACAGAGATAATCCATGGTTTCAACAACAATAAAAATATCTTTGCTGCTGAAATTTACTCATACTTCCTTCCCGTCCGGGCAGGAACAAAGAGTAAATACATTCACTCTTGTAAAAGCCGCCGGAGGAATAAGAGACAAAGATCTGTTTTCGTTTTTCAAAAAAAAATACTTAAATTTTAAGAAAAAAATGTTAGACAATGATAGAGATTAAGTGAATCAGATAGGTGGATTTTTTGATTAATTAAGGGTAATTTTTGATTGAAATCAGGTGAGAGGGAGGGGGTAAGGAAGTGTAATAGGAGAGAAAAACAGAGAAGCGTACAACATCCTGGCAGTTACTTAGAGTTTTTACGTTTTTGCCTTCACACTTATCTATAAAAACTATTTATTAGTTTATTAAGTGTAAAGGCATACGATATGTTTGCTTTTCACTGGTTTTGGTGTCTTCACTTGGGGTCAGTATAACTAAAAAGAAGACAGAAGGAAGAGCGGACTGTGATTGACGTGGGCAAAAATTACTCTACTAAAATATTTGTGGAAACTCCAAACACACTCTACATAGACTCCACACAGGCTCACAGAGAGGCTTTGTGTTTTCACTTGTAAATATTTTGTTCTCTTTTGCCATTTATCTATATTCACTCGGCGACGTTCCGAACTGCTTCTTGAAGCTTTTCGAGAAGTGGGAAAGGGTATTGAATCCGGTCATATCCGCTATTTCCGAAACGGTATATTTCCCTTCCGAGATCAGCTCCGCGGCACGGTTCAGCTTATAGGTCTTAAAGAACACGCTGGGGTTTTCACCCGTCAGACCTTTTACTTTATAGTAGAATTTGGTCCGTGAAATTTTCATCATTTCCGTCATACGCGCCACGTCCAGTTCCGGGTTAGAGAGTCCATCCTCCATGAGCCGGTAGAGATCGGTCATAAAAGCATTGTCCTGCGGAGAGAGGATATTCTCCTCTATGTTATCCGTTTGTGTAGCTTTCCCCAGGAGGTTGCGTACTTTTTCCCGGTTCTCCAGTTGCGATCGGATCAATGCCATCAGATAGCTGGGTTCGAACGGTTTGGTCACATAGGCGTCCGCTCCGCAATTCAGACCCTCCACCTGGTTCTGCACGGTAGCTTTGGCCGTAACTAATACCACCGGTATATGGCAGAGTTGCAGGTCCTCTTTGATCTCCCGGCAGAGCTGATAGCCGGTTTTGTCCGGCATCACCACGTCGCTGAGCACCAGATCGGGCAGCTCTTCACCGATCGCTTTCAGAGCACTGTTGGCGTCGAAGCGGCAGATCACCTGATACCAGGGAGACAACAGGGTCTTCAGGTAATGAGACACCTCCGTATCATCGTCTACCACCAGTATGGTTTTCTTTTCCTCCGGATCCTTTTCCGGAGCAGGGGTCACGGGGTTTCTTCTGTCCGGCAGCGGGAAGGCCTCCGGCTGGTTGTATCGTTCGGGTGTACGTTCCTCTTCCGTATAGGAATCGTCACTTACCGGAAGGATAAAAGTGAACACCGCTCCGCTGCCTTCTTCCGGAACTCCGGCTTTGATATATCCGTGGTGCAATTCGGTAAGGCTGCGGGCATAGTACAGACCGATACCCGTGCCCCAGTTGTATTTGCCTTCGGTCTGATTGTCTACCTGATAATAGCGTTCGAATATCTTTTCCCGTTGGTCTTCCGGGATCTCTTTTCCCGTGTTGGACACAGATACCTGTACATACGAGGCAGCCGTGTCCTTTTCATTCAGCGGGAATGAACAGGCAGCCTGCTGACGGGTGACGACATCAAAACAGACACTGATCTTTCCGCCTTCCGGAGTGAACTTCAATGCGTTCGCCATCAGGTTGCCAAATACCTTGTGCAGCTTGTCTTCATCCAGCCACAGCAAGAACGTATCTTCCAGCCCGTAGGTATGCAAGGCAATCCCTTTGTCCCGGGCATTTACCCGGAATACCTCTGACTGCTGTTGTATACAGGAGATGATATCCATGCGTTTTACCTTCAGTCTCAGCGTATCGTTCTCCAGCTTGTTGAAGTCCATCAACTGATTCACCAGTTTCAGCATACGTTCTACACTGCGTTGGACAAGGTAGAGCAGATTCTTATTTTCTCCGGCCATTTCCTCACTGTTGCACAACTGTGCCACCGGTCCGGCGATCATGGTCAGCGGCGTACGGAATTCATGCGAGACATTGGCAAAGAAGCTCATATTCATCTGGTTGACACGTTGTTCCTGCTCTTTTTCCAACCTGGCCCGGCGGGCTGCTTCTCTCTCGGCTTTGATACGCGACATCGCGCGCAGAAACAGCAGCAGGATAGCGGCAGCTACCAGGAGGTAAAGGCAACAGGCCCACCAGGTAAGCCAGGGAACAGGGCTGACAGTCACCAAAAGCGCATTCTCAGCTTCCACAATGCTGTTGTCAGTGTTGGTGATCTTCACCCTGAACGTATATTTCCCGGCAGGCAGGTTCGAATAATACGCTTCCCGGTTGTTACGGGCATGGATCCAGTAGGTGTCAAATCCTTCCAGTTTGTAGTGATAATGCACCCGCTCATATTCGCCGTAATCCAGTGCGGCAAATGAGATACTGAAACTGTTCTGATCGTGATCCAGGTGAATATCCGGCCCATACGATAAATACCTGTCGATCTGTCCGGCATCTTGCGGGCGTATAAATTTGTTGTGTATCTTCAGATCTTCGAAGAGCAACGGGATATTCCGTTTCATAGGAACATCGATCGGATCGAAGAAGGTCAGCCCGTGTGTACCGCCAAACACCAGTGTACCGTCTGGCAGCCGGCACGAGGCGCGGTCGTAGAACTGATTGCCGCCGATCCCATCCGCCGCGTAATAATTGGTAAACCTTTCTGTGGTACGGTCGTATTTGCTGAGACCGTACAGGGTACTTATCCACAAGTGTCCCTGGGCATCTTCTTCTATGCCCGATATATCCGTACACGCTGTGCCGGGCACAGGACGCAACCTTCCGGTAGAGGGAGTGTAGCACAGCAACCCGTTGGTGATGGTACCCAACCAGATATGGCCCTGTGAGTCTTCATACATGGTGGTAGGGATCAGCACGGAGCGGCGTACGCAGGCTTTCATATCCTCTTCCGGGATGTTCATTTCCTGCACTTCCCCACTTTCCGGATCGATCCGTTTCAAAGGCTGGTAGAAAGCCGCTGCCATCAGCGTGTGATCGGCCAGAGGCAACAATCCGGAAATGAACGTAAAATAATCAAAAGCTTTTATCTGCCGGAACTCCTTCTCACCGGGACGCAAGGCATATATAAATACAGAGGTAGTTCCTATCCAGATGGTCCTGTCTGCTCCCTGGGTAATGGACATCGGCATGTATATAAAATATCTCTCCTCCACACGCAGGTTTCCGTTCGTATATCTGCACTTCACCACTTCGTTGTTGGTCGCCGTCATCCAGATGGCATTGCTGTCATCGATAAAGATCTGATTGACATGGAAGGCTTTCTGTTTCTCCTGGGTAAAGAATTTCTCTATATCGATCGTCTGCATGTGCTGGTTCCGGATGTCATATACATACACTCCGTCCATCAGTGTAGAGATCCAGAGATGCTGGTCTGTCGAGGCAGCTATGGCAACCACCGATTTCTTTTCCAGGCCCAGGCGCAGGTAATTGTTGTTGTTGAACCGCTCCTTGTAATGATAGCGCACGGTGTATCCCTGATCTACAGAACCTATCCACAGGTTTTTCTGTGAGTCGGTAAACATCTGGCTGATCTTAAAACCCGGCGCTTCGAAGGGAAACCCGTTCTCACTCTGATGGATCACCACATCCTCTATGTAGTTGTAACAGAACATACCGTTCCTGGACGTATTCAGCAGCAGACTGTTGTTCGCGTACGGGTGTATGTAGCTGATATCGGCCTGAACCAGTACAGGGTGGTTCCTGATGGCTTCGGGTATCTCCCTGAACTGCCGGGTACGGATGTCGAAGAGGAAAAGGGTGTGATTGCCTGCCAGCCACAACTCATGGTTGTGGAGATACGAACAGTAGGGATAGCCCTCCACCTCGATGGAGTATTTCAATTGCAGGTCGGAAGTCTGGTAGCAAAGCAGCCCCGTGAGGGTAGTTACCCAGAGGTTGTTCTCCGCGTCTATGTGACAGTTCAGGTGGAAGTTACGTTGCGGGTCCGGATTGGTGAGCGCCAGATCCACTTCCCGTGTCTCCGGATTATACATATAGACCTGCGACGCGGTATTCATAAAGATGCGTCCCTCCTGGTCTTCTATCAGTTGCGTGACATTCTTGTTTGAGAATCTGACCGGAATACGCTGGAAGTTATCCTTGTCCGTGTAAAGACATACCCCGTTGACAGTGGCTATCCACAAACGGTTTTTCGAGTCGGACAGGATGTCATTGATCTGGTTGTCCGGTAGTCCCAAGGAGTCGTCTGTGCAGAAATATTGATGATATTCGTGTACATTGAATTTATTCAGTCCCCGGAAACTCCCCAGCCAGATATACCCTTGCGCGTCTTCGGCGATGGCGTTGATCTTCTGATTAGAAATATCGTTGGCAACGACAGGACTTTCCATTTCGGTACCGGTATGCAGTCCGGTCCCTGTCTCCTCCGGCTGGCAGGAGAAAACGATGCAGGAGAGCATCCATAAGAGAGTCCGGGTAGTGGCATTTCCGGGAAAAAGACCGGTTCTCAACATAGTTGTTTTGTCGGGTTTATATGCGAATATAGAGATAAAAAACAAATTAAAAGTTGTTGTACAACAGAATTTGAACCGGTAGACAAATATTTGAACACAGGGAACAGCCGTTTTGAACCTGTGTACAAATCATCTGTACATACTAACCACTCTCTCCCGGAAGGATATAGTAATATTGCAGGTAACAAATTCATAATCTGAATACGCAAAATGAAAAATCAATTCTTATTCGTGCCGGCATTCGCTATCGTCTTTCTTTCCGCTTGCGGCGGTACAGCGAATATCCGGAAACAACATGTACCGGGAGCCAGTGAGATCATCGCTTCTTCAGAGACAGCGATCGCAGAGACCGAATCCGGTAAAGTCGCGGGCTATCTGGAAGACGGTATCTATATATATAAAGGTATCCCCTATGCCAGCGCCGAACGTTTCTTACCTCCCGTGCCGGTAGAGAAGTGGGACGGCATCCGTAGCAGCAGGGCCTACGGTCCTACCTGCCCACAGGCCGATCGCATGGGGTGGTACAGCGACGAACAGGCTTTCGCGTTCAATTGGGACGATGGTTTTGCCAACGAAGATTGCTTGCGTGTGAATATCTGGACACCGGGAGTGGCCGACGGGAAGAAACGTCCTGTGATGGTATGGCTGCACGGCGGAGGCTATTCTGCCGGTTCGGGGCAGGAACTTCCTTCCTACGACGGTACGAACCTGGCTAAGGAGGGCGATGTGGTAGTGGTCACACTCAACCATCGTCTCAACGTACTCGGCTTTCTCGACCTTTCCGCCTATGGCGATACATACGCGCGATCAGGCAATGCCGGTCTGCTCGATCTGGTAGCGGCACTTCAATGGGTAAATAAAAATATAGCATCGTTTGGGGGCGATGCGCGCAACGTCACGATTTTCGGGCAGTCGGGTGGAGGCGGCAAGGTCTCTACACTGCTTGCCACGCCAGTGGCGGAAGGTTTGTTCCATAAAGCCATTGTACAAAGCGGATCTATGCTTCGTACCATGGAGTCGAAGTATTCCCGCCGTATCGGTACAGCGGTAGTAGAAGAACTGGGTCTGAAGGCTTCCCAGATCAACGAGTTGCAGAAAATCCCTTATCCACAGCTTCTTGCGGCAGGTGAGAAAGCCGTGGCGAAAGTAAAAGCGGAAGCCGGGAAAGAGGGTATCTCTACATTCATTTTCGGCTGGGCTCCGACCGTAGATGGCGATGTGTTGCCTGTACAGCCTTTTGATCCGCAGGCCCCGGCACAAAGCAAGGACATTCCTTTAATGATCGGTTCTACTTTGCACGAGTTTACCATGAGTACGTATGTGCCGGCTTTCCGCCATTTGACGAAGGAACAAGCGGTAGAGTTCCTGCGACAAAGGCACGGAGAACGTACGGAAGAATTCCTTCTACTCTTTGAGAAAGCCTATCCCGGTTATCAGCCCAAAGACCTGGTGGATGTAGACTTTATCTTCCGACCCGGCACGGTAGAGCAGGCTAAGCTCAAGGTTGCCCAGCAGGGAGCTCCGGTCTATATGTATATGTTTGCCTGGGAGTCTCCGGTGATGGACGGGATGTTACGTAGTACCCACTGTATGGAAATTCCTTTTGTCTTCAACAATGTAGCGCGCCACGCTACCATGACCGGAGGAGGAGAGGAGGCTGAGGCTCTCGGCAGGAAGATGAGTGCTGCCTGGGTCAACTTCGCGAAGACCGGCGACCCGAATGCCGGAGGATTGCCTCATTGGGAACCTTATACAGTGGAGCAGGGAGCTACTATGTTCTTCGATACAACCTGTGAGATCAGACACAATCACGACAAGGAACTGTTGGAAGTAGTGAGATCATTTCCTGCACGTGGTTTCTGAAACCAAACGATGATGGATGTACAGATTTACGATGCCCCGCATCCGGAGATAACCCTATCTGACAGATAACCAGATAGGGCACATGGGAAAGGTAAATATCCCGGTACTATTTGTCCCGTCCGGCACCACTTGTCTGCCTGTAAGCAGGTACGGTGTGCGACTGAGGCAACGGTTGTAACCGGAACTGTATGCCGTAATGAAGTATATCCTGTCAGCATCTATACTATAAAAACACGTATGTATGAACACACACGCATGGAACACACACTTCTGGTAGACCTGTATCGCGCAGACACACCCCTGGTGTGCGTCTCCGTAGGTGGAAGATCGCCTCTCTTTTCATTCTATCTGACTACTACAGGATATCTGATTCCTTCAAACCATGGGATATACAATCACTCCATGTGATTTCAATCGTAAATCAGTACCTCGTAACTATCTTGGCCTTTTAATTAATAATACTAATGAAAAAAATTATGAAAAACAATTCCGTGAAAAAGCAGTTGCTGGCAGTCTTTTTTCTGTTGGCGGCTGTGCCTTTCCTCTCGGCACAGGGACCGGTGAACGTTTCCGGTAAAGTGGTCGACGATCTGGACGATCCCATGATCGGTGTGAGCGTATTTGAAAAAGGTACCACCAATGGGGTGATTACCGGTATGGACGGTAGTTATAGATTGTCGGTACAGCAGGGAGCGACTATCGTTTTCTCCTACATCGGATATGTCACTCAGGAGAGAAAAGTAGTTTCCGATGTGATAAACGTTGTATTGAAAGAAGACAGCAAGACGCTGGAAGAGGTAGTAGTCGTTGGCTACGGTGTGCAGAAGAAAAGTTCAGTCACCGGAGCCATCTCACAGGTCAAAGCCGAAGATATGGAAAACCGTACCATTACCAACGCCCCCGCTGCCTTGCAGGGTAAAACGGCAGGTGTACAGGTGATCCAGACCTCTGCCGCTCCGGGTGCTTCGCCTACGGTGCGCGTGCGTGGATACTCTTCTAATATATCTTCCGATCCGTTGTATGTGGTAGATGGTATCCGCCTGAGCGATATCAGCGGGATCGACCCCAACGATATTGCCTCTATGGAGGTGCTCAAAGATGCCGCTTCCGCTGCTATCTACGGTGCCGAAGCCGGCAACGGTGTGATCCTGATCACCACCAAAAAAAGGAAAAGCCGGTCAGGGAAAGATCACGTACGACTTTCAGTGGTCTTCTCAATCGCTGGCGCGCGTTCCCCGGATGCTCAACGCTGAGCAATATATCGATTATATGGTGGAGTCCAATACCTTCACGAAAGATTATTTGCTGAAAAACTGGGACGGTACCACCAATACGTCATGGACCGATGTCGCTTTTGAGAACGGTCAGATGCAGAAGCACAATGTCGCTTTTACCAACGGTAGTGAAAAGGGCAACTACTACCTTTCACTGACCTATCTGGACAATAACGGCATTGTCAAAGGCGACGCGGATGTCTACAAACGTCTGACCGCCACGATCAATTCCGAATATGAAATAAAGCCCTGGCTGAAGGTGGGTACCACCAACCAGATCGAGAAGTACAACGTGCGCAGTGTATCTATTAACAATGAATACGGCAGTTTGCTGACCGCTATTCTTCAGCTGGACCCGTTGACCCCCGACACGTATTCGTACGAAAACCTCCCGTCTCACATGCTTAGCGCGCTCAACGACGGGAAACATCTGCTACAGGACTCGAACGGCGACTATTACGCCGTATCCAGGTTCTATTCCGGAGAGCAGTATCACCCCATGATCATGCGTGACAACGACATCGGCAGGGACAGCGGTTTCAATGTCAACGGTTCCGTGTACGCGGATTTCAAACCTTTGAAAACCCTTACCTATACTTCCCGTTTTGGCTATCGCCTGTCCGGTACCCGCTCTTCCAATACCAATCTGCCTTTCTACGGCAATTCGGTGCAGAGCCGCGACTATGTCAGTCAGAACAATACCTCTTCCACCACCATTTATTACCAGTGGGAGAACTTTGTCAACTACGCGCAGACATTCGGCCTGCATACCGTCACTGCCATGGCGGGTATGTCTTATCAGGAATCTACCAGCGACTTTGTCTACGGCAGCCTCTCTGCCAATGAAGAAGACGGGTTGATCAAGAATGATCCTTTGTTCTACTATCTCAGCTATGGAGCGGCATCCGCTACCAAAGGGGTAGCCGGAGAGAAGTTACGTTCGGCAAAATTGTCCTACTTTGGTCGCGTAGGCTATGAATTCGCAGGTCGCTACATGGTGCAGGCCACCCTGCGCGCAGATGCCGCCGATCTTTCGCTGCTCCCTGCCACCAACCGGTGGGGATACTTCCCGGCCGTATCGGCAGGATGGACGGTATCGGAAGAAGCGTTCTTTGAACCGCTGAAAAAACACATCTCCAACCTGAAACTTCGCGCGAGCTGGGGACAGAACGGTAGTCTGGCCGCGCTGAGTGGCTATCCGTATAGCACAGACATGGCCACGGGAGGTGTATATCCCTTTGTACCGGGCAATACGTACGTGACAGGTGTATCTCCTTCTACCATGGGGAACGACAAACTCAAGTGGGAGACTTCCGAACAGATCAATGTAGGTATCGACGCGTGTTTCCTGAACGACCAGCTGACCTTCGGGATGGATTACTTTGAAAAAAAGACTAAGGACCTGCTCATCAACGGTACGACTCCCTCTTTGGTCATCGGCGGCACAACGTCTCCTATGAATGCCGGTAATGTAACCAACAGAGGTTGGGAGTTCGAACTGGGATGGAGAGACCGCGTCGGAGATTTCAGTTACAGTATCCGTGGTAATCTGGCTACGCTGAAGAACAAGGTCACTTACGTAGATCCTTCCATTACCCGCATCAGTGGTGTGAACTTTCATACCAGTACCATTACCTACTTTGAAGAGGGCTATCCGGTATATTACTTCCGCGGATATAAATTCCAGGGAATAGACCCTGAAACGGGTAATCCTACCTTCTACGATCTGGATGACAGTGGCGACCTCAACGACGGCGACCTGACATACATCGGTGACGCGATTCCCGATTTCACCTATGGCATCACCCTGACCGCCGCCTGGAAAGGCTTTGATCTTACCGTTTTCGGAACCGGTTCGCAAGGCAATGATATATTCAACTGTATCAACCGCCCCGACTATGCGGCTTCCAACAAACTCAAAAAAGTGTTCTATGACAACCGCTGGACAGAAAGCAACAGATCCGGTACAGTGCCTCGCGCGGGTGCCGACCATATGGATAAATACATGACTTCCGACGCGCTGGTCTATGACGGTTCCTTCTTTAAGGTCAAACAGATCCAGCTGGGCTATACCTTCCCCAAGAGCTGGCTGCAAAAGGTACGTGTCGGTAACCTCCGTGTCTACAGTTCGCTGGAAGACTTCATCACCTTTACTAAGTATCCCGGTTTCGACCCCGAAGCAGCAGCCAACAGCACCTCGGGTATGGGGATAGACAAAGGTTCTTATCCCTTCTCAAAGAAAGTAGTGCTTGGCTTTAATATTGAATTTTAATTCACCTCAAATTGAAACCCATGATGAAAACAAAATATATCAGTATATGGCTGTTGGGACTCCTCTCTGTGTTCCATATCAGCTGCGAAGACCGTCTGGACATACCTAAACACGGCAATATGGGAAGTCAGGAAGACTTCTACAAAACAGACGACGATGCCCTCTCGGCGCTGGCCTCGTTGTATAACAGTTGGGGAGATAGTTACTACAACTGGTTTTTCACCAAGAACCTGCTGGCCGATGATGTCTGGTGCAGCGGCGGTTCGCGTGGCGATAATGCTAGTATGGAGCAACTCAATGAATATACCTTTGATACGGATCACGGTATGATCACCAGTCTCTATGCCGAGATGTATACCATCATCTACAAAGCGAACCTGATCATCGATTTTCTCGAACCCGATACGGAAGTAAAGAAACGCGCGGTTGCCGAAGCGAAGTTTTACCGCGCCTGGGCGCACTTCGAATTGGTCACTCTCTTTGGAACGGCACCTGTCGTAGATCATCTGCTTTCTCCGGAAGAATATCGTCTGGCCAACAGCACCCCGGAAGAGTTGTGGCTTTTTGTGGAAAGCGATCTCAAAGATGCCATAGACTCCGGCGCGTTGCCTTCCAAGTCGGGGATAGATGATGCGGAAACAGGCATCCGTGTCACCAGAGAGGTAGCACAGGCCATGCTTGGGAAAGCTTACCTGTTCCAGGGTAAGCACAGCGAAGCCGCTGCTATCTTGGATACAGTGATCGAGTCCGGAAAGTACGGGCTCTATCAGGGAGAGTACGATATGTTGCAGCATGTGGCAGCCAATGGCAGCCGCGAATCCATGCTGGAAGTGCAGAAACGGAACGACGCGGAGCAGGCCTGGAACCAGTATACAATGACTTTCCTGATGCAAGGCTGGCGTACGGACAAGCTCAACTACAGCGGAGAAGCGGCAGCCGTTATCGCTCAGGGTACGTACGGGTTTATGAATCCGCGCCGATCGCTGTATGACGCGTTTGTTGCTACGGAAGGTACAGACGGTTATCGCCTGAAAAGTACCATGCGTACCAGCGAACAGATGGAAGAGTTCGGGATTACCTTGCAGACAGGTGCCAGTTGGGTCGGACATGAAGGTCTGTACATGTGGAAAAACCGTACGTTGCTGGAAGATTGTATCTACGACGCGTCCTATTTCCAGGCGTTGCAATACATCAACCTGCGGGTAATGCGCTATGCCGAGGTATTGTTGCTGGCTGCTGAAGCGCACGTCGTGAGTGGGAACCCGGGTAAGGCGTTGGCGTACATCAATCAGATACGTACCCGCGCGCAGTTGCCGGCACTCTCTGCCGTCACGTTGGAGGATGTCAAGAATGAAAAACGGCTGGAACTCTGCTTAGAGAGTGTACGCTTTCAGGATCTGGTGCGTTGGGGAGATGCCGAAGCTGTATTAGGTGAGCAGGGAAAAGAGATCCCCGGCTTCTCGGCAACCGGAGTAGAGATCCTGTTCACCAACTCCGTCTATGGTTTCAAAGCGAAACACAACCTGTTGCCCATTCCGCGCCAGGAACTGGAGTTAAACCCGAATATGGAACAGAACGCGTATTGGTAAACCTGATTTATTAACAAAGAACAAGTATGAAAAAAATATATTCCTCAATAATGCTGCTGGTGCTCTGCCTGCTGGGAGCATGTAGCGAAGATTCGTTGGACGACCTCAAAGGTACGTACGATATGGACAGATATGTCTTCACCAGAATAACGGAGCAATCTGTCGAACAGATAGGCAAAGGGATCAAAGTCCTGCATATCACCCTGGCCGATGAGGCGGGCAATCAGTGGGCACTTCGTATCGGAAGCAGCAACTGGATCTTACAGGAGGCGACCTATATCTGCACAGAAGAGATCACCGCCGACAAACAATACTCCGCCGTTTTGCAAGGCAGCGGAAGTTCCGGCCAGGTAACAGGCGGCAACCTGGAAGTGACACGGATAGAGGACACGTATTTCATGGTCGGTCTGCTGGAAATAAGCAACGGCACACAGGTCAACTGTGAATACAAAGGTACGATCTCCTTTGAAGTCGGTGAAGATGATCCCGAAGCAAGCGGTTATACCGTTGCGCTGACCACCTCGGATGTCATTACGTACGATGAGACCGGAACCCCTGTCTTCCATTCGGGAATCACCAAGTATACCTTTACCGTCACCGATCCTGACGGAGCGGATGCCGCTTTGTTCGATGCCATTCATGCGGAAGGCGTGGAAACAACCGCGCTGGCCGGTACATATACGATCCAGGGCAACGCGGCGGAAGCCTGGCTGATGGACAACGGTTGGGTATTTCCCGAATGGGGCATGGCCGGAGGAAGCTACTATGTCGATGGTCAGGGTATAAAGCAATACATTACCAGCGGAACGATTACAGTCGCGACGGCAGAAGATGCGGACGGGGAAATGCTCTATAGCTTCTCCGGAAGCGGACTGGGAACGGTAACCGCTGCCGGGGCCACCGGAACGGGTGCTTTCAGTATCCTGTTCGCGACTATAAAATAAAAAGAGTAACGATTACTCCCTTCAGTCCTGACTCATTCTTTGATAAGTAACGCTAAAGAACGTCGGACCATTTACGAACCAGTTGTCGACGCGGTCAAGTACGATTTAAATCAGAGAGAATTACATATACCATAAACGGGTGATGGAAGGATGCTCCGCAACCGGTATAAATTTATATGTGTAGGGATCACTAAACCTGCCTGAGGATAGGATGAAGAATAACAAAAGTGTTTTCCGTGGTACATTGTCAATTGTCAAACCCTCCTGGATGTTAACATTTAAAGAAGGAGTCATGACCGAAGGGAGTAAGCGTACATATTTTGTATTTTCAATTGTAAATCGTAAATTGTCCGATCGTAAATAGCTCCGTGTTTCATTTTTTAAATACATATCCTATGAAGAGAATCATAACATGGGTTTTCATTGTGTGTCTGGCAGTCTGTGCGCAGGCACAGATCTCCGGATGGGGACCACAAAGTAAAGTCGTAACAGACAGTATATACAGCGAAGTGTTGCAGGCCTACCGGGCTTTCACGCTCTATCTTCCTCCAGGGTACGACACCGGGACTACCCGGCAATACCCCATTCTCTACCTGCTGCATGGTATGTCGGGAGTAAATACCAGTTGGTTCAGCGACCAGCGTGCCAGGGATGTCATGGATCAGTTGGTCGCTTCCGGTGAAGCATGCGAGATGATCATTGTGAGTCCCAATGCCGGCGGCAACCCTGCTACCGGTGCCTGGAACGGCTACTTCAATATGCCGGGATGGGCCTATGAAGATTTCTTTTACAAAGAGTTCCTTCCCCATATCGAAAAGACCTACCGTGTCCGGAGTGATAAACAACACCGTGCCATCGCGGGTCTCTCCATGGGAGGTGGCGGAGCCACCAGCTACGCGCAACACCACAGCGATATGTACTGCGCCGTATACGCCATGAGTGCCCTGATGGATATCCCCGCTATGGGACAGGCTGCGGGCGACGACCCCGATCCCACCAATAAAATGGCGCTCCTGACCCGGGCTGTACAGGAAAACAGCTGTGTCAGATATGTGCGGGAAGCGGATGAAGCCCGGAAAGCACAGCTACGTACAATACAGTGGTTTGTAGATTGCGGCGACGATGATTTCCTGCTCGACTGCAACCTTGAATTTTACCAGGCAATGCGCGATGCGCAGATCCCCTGTCAGCTCCGCGTACGCGACGGCGGACATACGAATGAGTACTGGCACTCGGCGCTCTATACGTGCCTGCCTTTCGTAAGCCGTAATTTCGGGAAATAAATGGATCCGTGACAGGGGATCTCAGGTGCACATCGTAATGGACTTCGCCGGCCATTGGTTCCCTGCGTCGTACATCTTTACGTTTTCCCGGGTTTCATCTGAATGAAATGTATTTCAAAACCATATATATAAATTACAAACAGAAACAGTATGAAGAAGTTTTTTTAGTATCAGCCTTGTGGCTGACGTGCGCTGTCGCATCTGCCCAGCAGGCACTTTGGGGAGGTAGTCCGGTGGTCTCTCCCGAAATCCATGACAACCATACAGTCACCTTTCGCCTGAAAGCGCCCAATGCCCGGAGTGTACAGGTGACGGGTGACTTCCTGCCTACACAGAAGATCGAGACACCGTTCGGTGAGTTCGACGGGCCCGGTGTGGCCGATCTGGTACAGAAAGACGGTGTCTGGGAATTTACTACCCCCCATCCGTTGGAGCCGGAGCTTTACAGCTATACCTTTCTGGTAGACGGATTGAAGATCAACGATCCGGGCAATGTATACATGATCCGCGACGTAGCCAGTGTGACGAATGTATTTCTGATCGGTGGCGGACGCGCCGATCTGTACAAAGTGAATAAAGTGCCTCACGGAACACTTGCCAAAGTATGGTACAACAGTCCTGCCTTAGGTATGGACCGCCGTCTGACCGTATATACCCCTGCCGGGTATGAGTCGGGCGATACACGTTATCCCGTATTCTACCTGCTGCACGGTATGGGTGGCGACGAGAACGCGTGGAGCGAACTGGGACGTACTGCTCAGATCCTGGATAATCTGATCGCGCAAGGTAAGGACAGACCCATGATCGTGGTGATGACCAATGGCAACGCGGCGCTGGAAGCGGCCCCGGGGGAGTCTTCCCTGGGCTACGCGCCGCCCAACATGCAATTGCCCAAAACCATGGAAGGCAGCTTCGAAACCGCCTTTCCCGAAATCGTGAGTTTCATCGATACTACCTATCGCACGATACCCGACAAGCAGAGCCGCGCCATCGCCGGATTGTCTATGGGGGGCTTCCACTCCATGCACATCTCCAAGGAATATCCCGATATGTTTGGCTATGTCGGTCTGTTCTCAGCCGCTATCATGCCCGATCCGAACACCACCTCTCCGGTCTACCAGGACATCGAACGTAAACTGAAGGTACAGTTCGATCAGAAACCGGCCCTCTACTGGATTGCTATCGGCAAAACAGATTTCCTGTATCAGGCGAACACAGATTACCGCAAGTTGCTGGATGAGAAAGGTTATCCGTACGAATACTACGAAACCGATGAAGGACATATCTGGAAAAACTGGCGTATCTATCTCATGGAGTTCGCGCCGAAGCTGTTTTAAGAAGCTGTCCGGATCTTACCCGTGAGGAATTAAAACCGTTTCCGGGAGCTTGTGTACAGGTTCAAAGCGATCCCTGGGGGTGTCGTAAAGTGCAGTACAAGCTCCGGGTCCTTTTTTCATAAAACTGATATAGAATGAAGAAACAACTATTTTCAATCACATGCGTGGCCGCTGCGCTATATGCCTGTAGTCCCGGCGTGCCGCAACTCGGAAAATCGTCTTTAGACGATGTCATTGGCGCTATGACCCTGGAAGAAAAGGCGCACCTGGTAATCGGAATGGGTATGGCCGGCTTTTCCGGCGACAGTGCCGTCGTAGGCGAAACCCGGAACCTGGTGCCGGGAGCCGCCGGAACCACCTATCCCATCGAACGGTTGGGTATCCCTTCGGTGGTGCTGGCCGACGGGCCTGCCGGACTGCGTATCAACTCTACCCGCGAAGGCGATCCCGCTACCTACTATTGCACCCATTTTCCCATCGGTACGTTACTCGCCTCTACCTGGGATCAGGAGCTGGTAGAAGAGGTGGGCAAAGCCATCGGTAACGAAGTGCTGGAGTATGGCGCGGATGTGCTGCTGGCTCCGGCGTTGAATATCCACCGCAATCCGCTGTGCGGACGCAACTTTGAGTACTATTCCGAAGATCCGGTCGTCAGCGGGAAGATTGCCGTCGCCTATGTGCGCGGGGTGCAGAGCAATGGCGTAGGTACCTCCGTCAAGCACTATGCGGTGAACAACCAGGAGAGCAACCGTATGGCTACGGATGCGCGGGTCTCTCCCCGCGCGTTGCGTGAGATCTATCTGAAAGGGTTCGAGATCGCGGTGAAAGAGTCTGACCCCTGGACGGTGATGTCTTCTTACAACTACCTCAACGGTGTCTATACTTCTGAGAGTAAGGAGTTACAGACCACCCTCCTGCGCGACGAATGGGGATTCAGCGGGATGGTGATGACCGACTGGTTCGGTGGAAAAGACGCTGTGGCTCAGATGGAAGCAGGCAACGATATGTTGCAACCCGGGATGGATAAGCAATACGAAGCGATCTTACAGGGTGTGAAAGAGGGCCGGCTGGACGAAGCCGTACTCGACCGCAACGTCAAGCGTATTCTCGAGATGATCTTGCTGACACCGCGCTTCAAGGGATATCCGTTCTCCAACCAGCCTGATCTGGAAGCACACGCTGCTGTGACCCGGCAATCGGCCACCGAAGGCATGGTATTGCTGAAAAACGACGGACAGACACTCCCCTTCGAGGCGGGCATTAAAAAGATAGCGCTGTTTGGCTGTACATCGTATGATTTCATCGCGGGCGGTACAGGCTCAGGCAATGTGAACCGGGCGTATACCGTATCTCTGGAAGATGGTCTGAAAAACGCCGGGTATCAGCTGAGTGATACATTGAAAAATGCCTACGAGCAGCATATTGCCGCGGAGAACCAACGGAACAGACCCGACGACAGCAACCCGATGCTGGCCTTCCTGCCGATGCCGCGCCCGACCGAACTGCTTCCCTCTGCCGAACTGTTGCGGGAGCAGGTGGCCGGTTCGGATATCGCTCTGATCACACTGGGACGCACCTCCGGCGAATTCTTAGACCGTACGCTCCCGGATTTCAATCTGACCCAGGAAGAGCAGGCCCTGTTGCAGCGTGTCTCCCATGCTTTCCACGCGGCCGGAAAGAAAGTGGTGGTGGTACTCAACATCGGAGGTGTTATCGAAACCGCCTCCTGGAAAGACCTGCCCGATGCCATCCTGTGTGCCTGGCAGGCCGGACAGGAGGGAGGCAACAGCGTGGCCGATGTGCTGAGCGGAAAATCTTCTCCGTCGGGCAAGCTGACCATGACTTTCCCGGTGAAGTATGCCGATGACGCTTCATCAGCCAATTTCCCGACAGACGGTGCCATGAGCAGCATGGACTTTTCGGACCACGGAGAAAAGAAAACGGAAGTGAAAGATTGGGATTATACCGAATATGAAGAGGATATTTATGTGGGGTATCGCTACTTCGACAGTTTCGGCAAGTCCGTTTCTTATCCGTTTGGCTACGGTCTGTCCTATACCACCTTTGCCTATACTCATCCGACGATCAGCCACGACGACGGTATCTACACCGTGACTATAGACGTGAAAAATACCGGGCAGAGAGCAGGGAAAGAGGTGGTTCAGCTGTATGTAGCTGCTCCGGATGCCGCTCAGGCCAACAAACCGGAGAAGGAGCTTAAGGCTTTTGCCAAAACGAAAGAGCTGAATCCGGGCGAGACCGCCACGGTAGCGCTCACTGTGAAAGCCGCCGACCTGGCTTCTTACGACGAGGACTCCTCCTCCTGGGTGGTAGCTGGCGGCAATTACACCTTTATGATAGGAGCTTCTTCCCGCGATATCAGGGCTACGCAAGTAGCGGATGTGCCCGCTTTTTCAGAGAAAACCCATGACATCCTGAAACTCCGGACAGAGATCCGGCGGTTGAAGAGATAAGTCGTAACTTTTAATCCGATATCATGAAACGAATGTTACTTTCATTCCTGGCAGCCGGAACCCTTCTGGCTGCCACGGCGCAAACTACGGTGGCTCCTGCCATCCCGGGAGACGAGAACATCGAACGGCAGATCGAAACCCTGCTCAGCAGGATGGCGCTCGACGAAAAGGTGGGGCAGATGTGCGAACTGGCGATTGATGCCATTCAGAAACGTACCAACCCTTTTGCCGGTATCAATCCGGCCAGTATGCAGGTAGACGACATCCGGGAGATACTCAGGAAGTATGACCTCGAACAGGAATTCGACCTGGGGCAGGAAATGCCTTCGCAGGAGGTGATGATGCAGATCTATATGCGCATCATGGCTGCGGAAAACGCCAGAGGATTTGAACTGGACGAAGAGAAGCTGGACCAGGTGATCGGTACCTACAAGGTAGGCTCTATCCTGAACGTACCCAACGGTGTGGCACAGACACCCGCCAGGTGGCAGGAGATCATCAGACGCATCCAGGAGAAATCCATGCAGGAGATCGGTATCCCCTGTATCTACGGGATAGATCACGTACACGGGACCAATTATACACTCGGAGGTACCCTCTTTCCTCAGGGCATTAATATGGCCGCGACCTTCAACCGCGCGCTCACCCGCGAAACATCCCGGATTGCCGCTTACGAGACCAAAGCCGCCAGTATCCCGTGGACTTACGCGCCTGTCACCGACCTGGGCCGGGACCCGCGCTGGCCCCGTCTGTGGGAAAGCTATGGAGAAGATGCCTATCTGAATGCCGAAATGGGCCGCGAGTCGGTACTGGGTTTCCAGGGCAGCGATCCCAATCACATCGGAGCAGACTACATCGCTGCCTGCGTCAAGCACTACATGGGATATGGAGTGCCGGTCTCCGGCAAAGACCGTACCCCCTCTTCCATTACCGTGCAGGATATGCGTGAGAAGCATTTTGCTCCTTATCTGGAAATGATCCGCAACGGCGCGCTTTCCCTCATGGTAAACTCCGCGATGAACAACGGCCTGCCTTTCCATGCCAATTACGAGTTGCTGACTACCTGGCTCAAAGAGGATCTCAACTGGGACGGCATGATCGTGACCGACTGGTCGGACATCAACAACCTCTATACCCGGGATCGCGTAGCCAAAGATAAAAAAGAGGCCATTAAAATGGCGATCAATGCCGGTATCGATATGGCTATGGAGCCCTACGACCTGAGTTTCTGTACCTTACTCAAAGAACTGGTACAGGAGGACGAAGTACCTATGAGCCGTATCGACGATGCCGTACGGCGCGTGCTGCGACTGAAATTCCGCCTCAACCTGTTCGAAAAACCCTGGTACGACTGGAAAGATTTCCCGCTGTACGGAGGCCCGGAACATGCCGCTGTGGCTCTGAAAGCTGCCGAAGAATCCATGGTGCTATTGAAGAATACAGACCACATCCTGCCGCTGGCCACAGGAAAGAAACTCCTGATCACAGGACCCAATGCCCACTCCATGCGTACGCTCAACGGCGGATGGTCCTACTCCTGGCAGGGAGATAAGGCCGATGAATGTGCCGCGGATCACAACACCATTCTCGAAGCATTCACCAGCAAGTTCGGCGCGGAACAGATCATCTACGAAGCCGGTGTTACCTACAAACAGGGTGGCAGCTGGTGGGAAGAGAATGATCCGGAGATCGACAAGGCCGTGGCTGCCGCCGCGGGCGCGGATTACATCATCGCCTGTATCGGAGAGAACTCGTATTGTGAAACACCGGGCAACCTGACCAATCTCTTTCTGTCCGGAAACCAGCTCGACTTAGTGAAGGCACTTGCCGCCACGGGCAAACCCATCATCCTGATCCTCAACGAAGGGCGTCCGCGGCTGATCGCCGATATTGAACCCCTCGCTTCGGCAGTGGTACATATCATGCTGCCGGGCAATTACGGGGGCGACGCGCTGTCCAACCTGGTGGCCGGTGATGCCAATTTCAGCGGTAAGATGCCCTATACCTATCCGAAAGAGATCAATTCGCTGGTTACCTATGATCACAAACCGAGTGAGCACATCGGCCGGCAGATGGAAGGAGCCTACAACTACGATGCTGTAGTGAATGTGCAGTGGGCGTTTGGCTATGGTCAGAGCTACACCACCTTTGCCTACAGCAATCTCCGGGTAGATAAGACCCGCTTCACGGCGGATGATGTACTGACCTTTGCGGTAGATGTGAAGAATACCGGTCAACGCGCGGGCAAAGAAAGTGTGTTGCTGTTCAGCAGTGACCTGGTCGCTTCCCTGACTCCCGATGTACGCCGTCTGCGTGCCTTTGAAAAAGTGGAACTGGCACCGGGCGAGACCACAACCGTTACCTTGGAGCTGAAAGGCTCAGACCTTGCTTTTGTAGGTTACGATGGCAAATGGATCTTAGAAGAAGGCGATTTCCGCCTACAGACAGGAGACCAGGTCGTAACTATCCTCTGCTCGGAGACAAAGAAATGGGAAACGCCTAATAAATAGGTGAGTTCACTGGCTGGAGAAGACAAGACTTCTTTTTCTACCGATCGGCCGGCCGCTTTCCGGACGTAAGGAAGCGATCCGGAAAGTCGGGCCTACACCAAATCCCCTTTTGCTACAGGACACGGGAGCAAAAGGGGATTTCTCATTATAAAAATGTTAAAGATCAGAATAACTGTACGTCCTCAGAACTCCTGACTGATCCGGCAGGAACGTTCCTGATTGCATGTAATGGCCTGAAGTATACAACCACTTTGTGTCAGAATTGTGTCATCGGCGTACCTGATGCTTTGCTGGACCTGTATCGCGGCGACGCGCGTCGTGGGTCTCTACAGGAAACTCTTATCAATCGATAAGGTATTTGCCTTTCCAATCGTAATTAGCCTTGCTAACCGTTGGATCGTAAATTTGTAAATCGTAAATCCCTTTTCGTCTCTACATACAACTGTTATCCACGGATAAGAGAGTTCAAAATATATTCCGGCAGAAATCAAACCAAACGTGTTGACCCGTTTACGTTTGTCAGGGAATACTCCTTTCGTTGACTTCCTATCGGATAGCCTGTCTCCTTGTTTTCCGGTGTCCCGTAGCACGGTTCAGGCCCTTGTGCGATAAAGTCATTTTTGCCCTGCCCGAGAACTCCTGCCTTCTTTTTTTGTTAATACACCTTTTCGTGAAACCTCCAAATTTTAAATTATGTTATAAAACATCTATTTCTGTCCGGAAAATTTGCGGAGACGGCAAAAGTGCGTATATTTGCACGTGTGTTTTTCATAGTATTAGATTTAAGGTTAACAAAGGTTGGAGTCAGGCGTGACTCCTTTTTTATGCCCATACCCTACGAATGTCTCCCTTTTTCCTTACCTTTGCTTGATCAAAGAACGGTGTTATCTACAGTTTTCCATTTAGATTACTAAATTTATTCTCCACCCGGGAACAGGGTAAGAAGCAGCAAGGCCAGGGTCTGACCGTGTCGGATCATCGGAATGTAATTTAAATCGTAAATCGTAAATCCGTAAATCGTAAATCAGATTATGGTTGTATGTATTGCCGAAAAGCCCTCAGTGGCACGTGATATTACCGAAATACTCGGTGCCCGTACCAGAAAAGAAGGATATATCGAAGGGAACGGATACCAGGTTACCTGGACATTCGGTCACCTCTGTACCCTGAAAGAACCTGCCGA
>Ga0192241_10065_pt1 | contig 56284 bp, 65 predicted proteins | sample Koala_Koa27_I3_FD_131239 | JGI IMG/M metagenome (GOLD analysis project Ga0192241, IMG submission 131239) | Enriched cells from koala feces incubated with labeled cellulose particles, San Francisco Zoo, California, United States - Koala_Koa2-7_I3 ... | reverse complement strand
AAACAGATTGGATTTTCTCTGAAATTTAGCAGATGTTATAATTCCGTCCCGATGAGGAAATCAGGAAAGAATGGTGTACTTTTGCACGGAAATGAAACCATACGCAGACGTCATACTGCCTTTGCCATTGCCCCGTACTTTTACGTACCGGGTACCGGAAGAACTGATAGGTACGTTGCGACCCGGATGCCGGGTGGTAGTGCCTTTCGGCCGGAAGAAATACTATACGGCGCTGGTGTGTCGGGTACACGCGGAGAAGCCTGTGGGCTATGAGGTCAGGGATGTATCCGCCTTGCTGGATCGGGAACCGGTATTGCTGCCTGTGCAGTTTACCTTCTGGCAGTGGCTGGCAGATTATTATCTCTGCTCGGTTGGGGATGTCTATAAAGCGGCCTTACCCTCCGGGCTGAAGTTAGAGAGTGAGACGGTGGTGGAGTATAACCCCGATTTTGAGGCAGACGAACCGCTGTCTGAACGGGAGCAGGCGGTATTGGATGAGCTGAGCCGCGCGTCGCAGCAGGCCATTACCAAACTGCAACAAGCCTCGGGCGTGAAAGACATTGTGGGGGTGGTGAAGCGGTTGATGGACCGGGGAGCGATCTTTGTGCGGGAAGAGATGCGGCAGGCATACAAGCCCCGTACGGAGGCGCGGGTGAAACTGGCAGGAGCAGAAACGCTGGGAGAGGAGAGACTGAAAACGCTTTTCGACCGGCTCGGTAAAGCTCCCCGGCAGTTGGACCTGCTGATGAAATACATCGAACTTTCCGGATGTGCTTCCGGCAGAGAACTTCGTGAGGTCAGTAAGAAAGAGTTGTTGTTGCGGTCGGGAAGTTCGCCCGCGGCTTTCAACAGTCTGGTAGAGAAAGGAGTCTTTGAAACCTATAGGTTCGAAGTAGGGCGGCTGGATCGGCAGCAGTTGACGGAGAGTGAACTGAACCCCTTGAATGAATTCCAGCAACGGGCTTATGATCAGATCCGGGCCTCTTTCCGGCAGAAAAATGTCTGCCTGTTACAGGGGGTTACCGGTAGTGGGAAGACCGAAATATACATTCACCTGATCCGGGAAACCTTGCGACAGGGCAAACAGGTGCTCTACCTGCTTCCGGAGATCGCGCTCACCGCCCAGATCACCACCCGGCTGAAACGGGTATTCGGCAACCGATTGGGCATCTATCATTCCAAATACCCCGATGCCGAACGGGTGGAGATGTGGCAGAGCCAGTTACAGGAGGCGAAGGAGTACGACATCATCCTGGGAGTGCGCTCTTCCGTATTCCTTCCTTTTCGCCGGCTGGGTCTGGTGATCGTGGATGAGGAACATGAGACCACATACAAGCAGCAAGACCCCGCGCCCCGCTATCACGCGCGTAACGCCGCTATCATGCTGGCTTCTTATTACCATGCCTGTACGCTGCTGGGTACGGCTACCCCGTCGGTCGAGAGCTGGTTCAACGCGATAGAAGGCAAATACGGCATGGTACTGCTCCATGAGCGCTACAAAGAGATGCAACTGCCCCGGATACTTCCTGTGGATATTGGGGAACTGCTCCGGAAGAAACGGATGACGGGGCAATTTTCCCCGCTGCTGGTGGAGCATATGGCCGGAGCACTCTCCCGGAAGGAGCAGGTGATCCTTTTTCAGAACCGCAGGGGATTTGCACCGATGATCGAATGCCGTACGTGCGGATGGGTGCCCAAATGCAAACATTGCGATGTGAGCCTGACCTACCACAAGGGAATGAATCAACTGACCTGTCATTACTGTGGATATACGGAGTCTGTGCCCCGGAGTTGTCCGGCGTGCGAGGGGCAGGAACTGAACCCGCAGGGGTTTGGAACGGAGAAGGTGGAGGAAGATGTGCGTACGCTCTTTCCGCAGGCTAAGGTGGCCCGCATGGACCTGGATACGACCCGCACCCGTACGGCGTATGAGAAGATCATTGCCGACTTTGAACAGGGGAAGACCGATGTATTGATCGGTACGCAGATGGTATCGAAGGGACTGGATTTTGATCATGTGAGTGTGGTGGGTATCCTGAACGCGGATACCTTGATGAACTATCCCGATTTTCGCGCCTATGAGCGGGCCTATCAGTTGATGGCGCAGGTGTCGGGGCGGGCGGGCCGGAAAAACAAACAGGGAACGGTGATCCTGCAGACCCGCAGCTTGGAACATCCGCTGATCGCGCAGGTGATGGCCAATGACTACCCGGCTATGGTAAAAGGGCAATTGAACGAACGGAAACTGTTTCACTATCCGCCCTACCACCGTCTGGTATATGTCTATCTGAAAAACCGCAACGAGCGTCTGCTCGACCTGATGGCACGCACCATGGCTTCCCGCCTGCGGGCGATCTTCGGCAACCGGGTGCTGGGACCGGATCATCCTCCGGTGAAGCGAATACAGAGTCTGTATATCAAGAAGATCGTGGTGAAGATCGAGACGGGGGCGTCGCTGGCGCAGGTGAGGGAACTGCTGCACCAGGTGCAACAGGATATGCTGGCCGAGGAACCGTTTAAATCGTTGATCGTGTACTACGATGTAGACCCCGTGTAGATTTACGATGTACGGATGTACGATTTACGATTGGAAATACATTTTTATGTATCTTATCCTCCGGATTTGCTGATTTACGGTGGTTGGGGGTGATTTTTTATATAACAGAACGGATTATTTTTTATGGATCGGGGAATGACCGGGACAGGACTATTTTCGATACGATCTATAACAGAACTGTTACGCGAAATGGTTTTTCCGATCAGGGAATGTGATTAAACTACCAGGATATGAAAAAGAAAATATTGTTTGTGTGTCTGGGAAACATCTGTCGCTCCTCTACCGCCGAAGGCATTATGCGTCGGCTGATAGCGGAGGCGGGCAGGGAAGAGGAGTTTGAAATAGATTCGGCCGGGATACTTTCGTACCACCAGGGAGAGTTGCCCGACTCCCGTATGCGCGCGCATGCCGCTCGTCGGGGATATGAGCTGACCCACCGGTCGCGTCCGGTGACTACCGATGATTTTTATCGTTTCGATCTGATCTTAGGCATGGACGATCGTAATCTGCAGGACCTGCGCGACCGGGCTCCCTCGCCGGAGGAAGCAAGCAAGATCGGGCGGATGACGGATTATTGTGTACAGGTAGACGCGGATCATGTGCCCGATCCCTATTATGGCGGGTCGGCGGGATTCGAACGGGTGATCGACATCCTGGAAGATGCCTGCCGGGGGTTACTTACTTCTTTAACTCCGGATAGCTGATACGGGTGTGATAGATGGTCTTGAGTTTCTCTTTGAAGACGTTTTTCACCGTGGCAATGTCCTTAAAGGTGATCGGACACTCCTTAAAGAATCCTTCCTGTACCTGTGAATCGATGATCTTATCCACCAGATTGCCTATGCTCTCTTCCGTATATTCCGGCAGGCTGCGTGAAGCGGCTTCCACGGCATCGGCCATCATCAGGATAGCTGTCTCCTGCGTAAAGGGATTAGGCCCCGGATAGGTAAACAGGGAGTCGTCCGGCTCTTCGCCGGGGTGTTCATTCTTCCAGGAGATATAAAAGTACTTGGTTTTGCCCGTACCGTGGTGCGTACTGATAAAGTCTTTGATCACCTGGGGCAGGTTGTACTTATCCGCCAGTTTCAGTCCGTCGGTGACGTGGCTGATGATCACCTGCGCGCTCTGTTCATAGCTGAGCGACTTGTGCGGATTGATGCCTCCCATCTGATTTTCCGTGAAGAATGCCGGATTTTCCATCTTGCCTATATCGTGATACAACGCTCCGGTACGGACCAGCTGACTCTTGGCACCGATGCGGTTGGCAGCTTCCGCGGCCAGGTTGGCTACCTGCAGGGAGTGCTGGAAGGTACCGGGCGTGGTCTCCGACAGCCGGCGCAGCAGGTCGTTGTTGATGTTCGATAGCTCTACCAGGGTCACGTTGGAGGTGAACCCGAATGTCTTTTCCAATAGGAACAGCAGCGGATAGGTGAACAGCAGCAGGGCTCCGTTGATCACGAAGTAGATATATATGGTGATATTGAGCTTGGAGAGATCACTTTCGATGATGAGCTCGTAGGCGAAATAGACGATGAAATAGCTGAGTACGATAAAGAAGGTGGTCCGGAAAAGTTGCGAACGCTGAGAAAGCTCCCGCAGGCTGAATATACCCACCAGTCCGGCTATGACCTGGAGAAGGATGAACTCGTGCGGATAGACCATGGTGATGGAGCAGATCAGCATGGTGATCACATGGGCCATGAAAGCGGTGCGGGAATCTAAGAAAATGCGTATGATCATCGGCAGCATGGCATAAGGGATGATGTATACGTTGAACACCGGGTGCTGACTGAGCAATGAAGTGCTGACGCAATAGATAATGATCAACAGGAAGAGAAGGAGCAGGCTGCGACGTTTGCTGTAATAGTCTTTGCGGAACAACTCTACATAAAGCATGAAACATAAGACCATGATGCTGACGAAGAGGATCTGTCCGGCCAGAACGATCCGCTTCTGTGTGGCAGAACTGCTTCGCTTGTTGGTCTCTTCGCGCAGCGACTCTAAGATGTTATACGTGTTGCGGGTGACGATCTCGCCCCGGTCTATGATCTTCTGTCCACTGAGCACTACTCCACTGGCACGGGAATGGCTATCTAACATTTCCTGACGGGCTGTCTCTGTATAAGGCCGGTCATAGATCAGGTTGGGAGTGATGTATTCGTTGAGCGCGCACTGGCGCAACAGTTCGGCATCATACCGGGTGGTATCGGCATACAGAATGTATTCATAAGCCTCCTTGACGGAAAAAATGCCATCGGTCATCCGGATGGTAGACTCTTTGCCTTCAATGACACGGATAGAAGTGATACTGTCTTCATACAGCATCTGAATGTCTTCCGTAGACAGTATGCCGGATTTGTAGACCTCGGAGAGGGTACGCTGCACGTGCCGGATGTAGTCTGTAGAAGGGGGTATGTTGCGCAGGTAGCTGTTGTAGTTGACCCGGAGTTTCTCCAGTTCCTCCTTTTCCACCTGGGGTTGCAGGGTGAAGTAAGGCTGAAAGTTGGCCAGCAGACTATCTGTCTCGCGTCTGATCACTGCCTCTTCCTTGTAGATCGGAAAATCGAAGGTGGCGATCAGCTGTCCGTATTTCCAGGGCTTGTTGATATCGAACTGATAACCGAAATCATCGTCTCTGGGTAGAAAATAAACAATAATGGTGACTGTCGCTATGAAAATCAGGATTTTATATAGCAAATCTCTATAGGAGAAACTCTTTTTTCTTTTCGTGCGGTTCATACCCCTCTTTATATTTTTGCGAAAAGTACAAAAAAAAACAATAGTGTAGAAAAAAGGTTTAATTTTGCCGGGATTTAGTGCCTGATCCGATTTTGCTCGTTTGTTGGTTCATGCTTATTTTCAGTCGGTTTGTTTTCTTTGAAAGCGATTACTAACGGCCTGTGGAGCCCATGGCGGGCTATGGAAGCCAGAAAAAAGGAAGGAACAGACAAAAAAGAGAGGATAAAGAGCGAAAAGCAGATGCGGGGAATGAGTTGTGGCACCTGTGAACAGAGTTTTGGAGCCTGTCCGGATCGGGCCCGCTGCTTTCATTCAGGGCTAATTTTCAGAAAATGTAAACAGGCTTTTATCAGATAACCAAAGATTATGTCAGATAGAAAAGTGAGGGTTCGTTTTGCCCCCAGTCCGACCGGCGCGCTACATATCGGTGGCGTGCGTACCGCATTGTATAATTATCTTTTTGCCAGACAACAGGACGGAGATCTGATCCTGAGGATCGAAGATACGGATTCTACCCGGTTTGTGCCGGGAGCGGAAGAATATATCCTGGAGTCGTTTCGCTGGCTGGGTATTACTTTCGATGAAGGAGTGGGTGTTTCTCCGGAGGGAGCCTATGGCCCTTACCACCAGTCGCAGCGTCGGGAGATCTACAGGAAGTATGTACAGATACTGTTGGACAATGAGAAGGCTTATCTGGCCTTTGATACGCCCGAAGAGCTGGAAGCAAAGCGTAATGAAATTCCTAATTTCCAGTATGACGCGGCTACCCGGATGGGAATGCGTAACTCGCTGACACTGTCGGCGGAAGAGGTACAGGCGCTGATGAAAAGTGGTACGCCGTATGTCGTGCGCTTTCGTGTCGAGCCGGGAGAAGAGGTAGTTGTGAACGACCTGATCCGGGGAGAGGTAAAAATAAATTCTTCGGTACTGGACGATAAAGTCTTGTTCAAATCTGCCGACCAGTTGCCCACTTACCACCTGGCGAATATCGTGGACGATCATCTGATGGAGATCAGCCATGTGATCCGCGGTGAGGAGTGGTTGCCCTCGGCACCGCTGCACGTCCTGATCTATCGGGCGTTCGGATGGCAGGAGGCCATGCCTGCTTTTGCTCACCTGGCTCTGCTGCTGAAGCCCGAAGGAAACGGAAAGCTGAGTAAGCGCGATGGCGACCGTCTGGGATTTCCGGTGTTTCCGCTCAACTGGCGCGATCCGAAAAGTGGTGATCTCTCTTCCGGGTACCGGGAGGCAGGGTATCTGCCCGAGGCGGTGTTGAATTTCTTAGCTTTGCTGGGGTGGAATCCGGGTAATGACCAGGAGGTGATGACGATGGAGGAGATGATCCGTCTGTTTGATCTGAGCCGTTGCAGCAGATCAGGAGCCAAGTTTGATTATAAAAAAGGCATCTGGTTCAACCATCAGTACCTGCAGATGAAATCCAACGAAGAAATTGCCGGGCTGTTTATGCCGATCCTCCGGGAACATGGGGTAGAAAGTTCGCCGGAGAAAGTGGCTTTTGTAGCAGGGTTGATGAAAGAACGGGTGAATTTCGTGAGTGAATTGTGGGATGCTTCTTCGTTCTTTTTCCGGGCTCCGGAGACCTATGACGAGAAGACCGTGAAAAAACGCTGGAAAGAAGATTCCGCTGTTTCTATGACCGAATTGTCACATCAACTGGCTGCGTTGGAAGATTTCAGCGCGGCTTCTCAGGAACAGGCTGTCATGGAGTGGATCGCTTCTAACGGCTTCCATACGGGACATATCATGAATGCTTTCCGGCTGGCGGTGGTAGGTGAGAGCAAAGGGCCTCATATGTTTGACATAACCGCTGTCATCGGTAAAGAAGAGACGTTGCAACGTCTGTCTAAGGCTATTGAAACCCTGAAGTGATCGAGTAACCTATGATCTACAATCTTGCCATTATCCTGTATGATCTGGTGGTGCATCTGATCTCTCCTTTCAGCCGGAAACCCCGGAGAATGATGAAAGGACATTGGGTCGTGTATGATTTATTGCGCCAGCAGAGGGAGAAGGATGGCCGTTATATCTGGTTTCACGCGGCTTCGCTCGGAGAGTTTGAACAGGGAAGGCCGTTGATCGAAGAGATCCGCAGGCGGTATCCTTCATACAAGATATTACTGACGTTTTTCTCTCCGTCGGGGTACGAAGTGCGTAAGCACTACCGGGGTGCCGATGTGGTGTGTTACCTGCCTTTTGATAAGCCGCGGAATGTGAAGAAGTTCTTAGACATTGCACAGCCCTGCATGGCTTTCTTCATCAAATATGAATTCTGGAAAAATTATCTGGATGAATTGCATAAACGCCGCATTCCGGTGTATAGTGTCTCTTCTATTTTCCGCAAAGAGCAGATCTTTTTTAAGTGGTACGGAGGGACTTACCGTAAGGTGCTGACCGATTTCGATCACCTGTTTGTTCAGAATGAGACTTCCAAACGTTTTCTGTCACTGATCGGGATCCAGAAAGTAACCGTAGTAGGGGATACCCGGTTCGACCGGGTGTTGCAGATCCGTGAGGAGGCCAAAGACCTACCTTTGGTAAAGTTGTTCAAGAATGATTCACTGGTCTTTGTGGCCGGAAGCTCCTGGCCGGAAGATGAAGATCTTTTTATCGAATACTTCAATACCCATCCCGGGATGAAACTGATCATTGCTCCTCATGTCGTTGGTGAAGGGCATCTGGTAGAGATCATCAATAAGTTGAAACGCCCGTACGTACGGTATACGCGCGCCGATGAAGAGAATGTGCGTAAGGCAGACTGCCTGATCATTGACTGCTTCGGGCTCCTGTCTTCTATCTATCGGTATGGAGAGATCGCGTATATAGGCGGAGGCTTTGGCGTGGGGATACATAATACGCTGGAGGCGGCGGTATATAGCATACCGGTGATCTTCGGACCTAACTACCAGAAATTTATGGAGGCGGTACAACTGCTGGAAGATAAAGGGGCCTATTCGGTTTCCGACTATGCGGCATTGGAGAGCCTGCTGGACCGGATGCTGGCAAACAGGGATTTTCTGGAAGATACCGGGCTGCGCGCCGGAAATTATGTAGTACGCAATTCAGGGGCTACGGAGAGAATACTGAATATGATCAACTTCTGACCTCTTTTCCACAGAAACAGCAACTGCCGCGTCGGGATCCTTATCAGGGTACGGTGCGGCAGTTTTTGATTGTTGAGAGAGGTGTTTTTTATTTGTACCAGTCTGCGTACATCAGGTAGTTGTGAGCGATTTTCTCATTCAGTTCTTTAGATTGTCCGGGATCTGCCTGTTTGATAAATTTGGCGGGAACCCCGGCCCAGATGGAATAGGGCTCGATTACCGTACGACTGAGCACCAGAGAGCCTGCTGCTACAATGGCTCCTTCTCCTATTATAGCATCATCGAGCAGCGTAGATCCCATGCCAATGAGCGCGTACGAACGGACCGTAGCCCCGTGGATGGTGACATTGTGCCCGATAGAGACGTGGTCGTCAATTTCGATGGTAGATTTCTGGTAAAGGGTATGCAATACACTGCCATCCTGTATATTTACTCCGTTACCGATACGGATGGAATTGACATCTCCCCGCAATACGGTGTTGTACCAGATGCTGCAATCCCTGCCTATCTTTACATCGCCGATGATCACAGCTGTCTCTGCCAGAAAGCAGTTTTCTCCGATTTCCGGAGTGAATCCTCTTACGGATCTGATAAGTGCCATAGTTTACTATTGAATGTATGAGCCGATATTCTTCCCGCATGGTTAAAGAACAATGAGGGTATAGCTTCGGATCTGTATTTTACTGTTATTGATCTTTTTTAATTTACTTGCGAAAGACAGAAAGAAATTTACTGATTTATGATGTACGATTGGAAATACCTGCATTCCTCTGGAATCATTTACCTGTAGAGACGCACGGCGTGCGTCTCCGCGGTGCAGATCTAAAAAAGCTTCCGGTTGGTATATGTATTCCCATTCGGTGTGCTGAGACGCACGCCGTGCGTCTCTACAGGTGGGTGTTGTCAACCGTCAGGATATTTGTTTTTCCAAATCGTACATCGTACATCAGTAGATCGTACATCTTTTTATCTGGTCAGCGGACGGGTCTGCTCCCGAAGCCATATCTGCTCTGCCGGAGTGAGTGCCGAAGCAATCTGTCGGTATACTTCGGCATGATACGCATTGATCCAGGAGATCTCTTCATCAGTCAGCATATTCAGATCGATCCCTTTCCGGCAGATGGGGCAAAGGGTTAGGGTTTCAAAGGCATAATATTCGCCATACATTCCTTCCCCATCTGGCCGTACAAGGATCAGATTTTCGATACGTATGCCATGGCTGTCCGCTTTATATACACCAGGTTCGTTGGAAGTCACCATACCTGGCTGGAGCACGACCGGGTTTTCATTCATGCGGATACTCTGCGGACCTTCGTGTACATTGAGATAGTGACCCACACCGTGGCCGGTGCCATGCAGATAATTCATATGATGTTGCCAGAGTGGCAGGCGTGCCAGTACATCGAGCTGGGCACTCCGTGTACCTTTGGGAAAGCGGGTGGTAGCCAATGCGATATGTCCTTTGAGTACCAGTGTATAATCCGTGATCTCTTCCGGGGTAAGTGGCCCCAGCGCAAGGGTGCGGGTGATGTCTGTAGTTTCGTCCAGATACTGTGCTCCGGAATCCAGCAGCAAGAAACCTTCCGGAAGAAGTACCTGATCACTTTCCGGAGTAGCGGAATAGTGCACAATAGCACCATGTTGCCTGTAACCGGCAATTGTATCAAAGCTATCTCCCTGGAAAAGGGGCTGCTCGGACCGAAAGGCATGCAGCCGCGCGGTGACGCTCAACTCTGTTTCCTTTCCCGTGGGTACAGCCTCTGAAAGCCAATAAAGGAATTTACAAAGAGCAATGCCATCCCGCACCATTGCCTGACGCACACCCCGGATCTCTGTGGAGTTGCGGATCGCTTTCATCAGCGGTACGGGCGACTCTTCCCGGATGATCTTGCAGGTTCCGGGAACTGAAGAAAATACGGCATAATTGGTTTTGGAAGGATTCAGCGATAAGGGGGAAGGTAGGCCCGATCTTAGCCTGATCTGTACACTCTCGTAGGGAGCAGTCTGTATATCTAAACTATTGAGGTAGTCAGACACCTCGGATGTCACCTTCTCAGGAGCGATGAACCATACGACTTCGGAGGGTGTAATGAGCAAATAACTGATCACTACCGGGTTGCATTTGACATCTTTGCCACGGATATTAAGTACCCACGCGATCTCGTCCAACGCGGAGAGAAACAGGGAAGAGATATGTTGTTTGCGCATCTCTTCGCGGATGGCTGCGATCTTTTCCCGACTGCTGACACCGGCATACGATAGTTTATAGACGGAGGCGACCGCTGTGGGTAGAGAAGGGCGATTTTTCCAGATTTCCGGGATGGGGTCAAAATCCGTAGTCAGAACTAAGGAGAAAGAGGTTAACTGCTTCTGAAGCCCTTCGACCTGTTGGGTAGAAAACACGTTACCATCTATCCCTACCTTGTCTTTCGCTTGCAGCCGGCCGCCCAGAAAAGTGGATATATCCGGTGTCTCCGGAAGCAGATCGCGGTATAAGTCTATCCCACTGCCTGCGAGTTGCTCTTCCGCCTGCAGGAAATACCGTGAATCTGTCCATAGACCCGCTTCTTGTAGAGTGACAACTAATGTTCCGGCTGATCCGGTGAAACCTGAAAGCCATTCTCGGGTTTGCCAGCGTGAAGCTACATATTCGCTCAGGTGCGGATCGGTACTCGGAACAATAAAAGCGCAAATGCCATCTCTTGCCATGATTTCGCGCAGGGCAGAGATCCGTTCTCTGATGATCTGTTGCATAGGTATAGATTTTTTTCAAATATAGTTACTTTCCTGCAAACAGGCAACAGATACCTGATAGGGAGTACGGCGGATCTATACGGGAAAAAGCGTCTGAAGATTGTTTATACATCTTTTCCGCATATATATGGAGAATAGAGTTTTCCTGGGCCGAGGTCCGGAGGATGATTTCATTTTACAGGAAATTTAGTGTGTGGAAGAGATTTCGTGACATTTAAACTGAAATAAATTATATATTTGCATCGGTTAAAGGAAAATAACTATACTATACAAACTTTGAAACACGGATATGCGGGAGTGAACACAGGGCACCATATAACTGGAACACATTTATATCTATTGTCACGGACCCTGTCTGCCAGCAGGTTTGTCTTTCATGCTTTATTCAAATGAACGGGTAAACTTATCAATAGCTATTTTGAAATAAAAAACATTTTAGATGAGAAAAGAAAAGCGAATTGTCTCCCTCTTTTTTCTCCTGTTGGGAATGTCTTTGTATGTATACAGGGCAGATGCTCAATCGGTAGGGATCAAAACGAATGTCCTGTACGGGGCTACTACAACTCCCAATCTGGGTCTGGAGGTCGTATTGGGTAAGAAAACAACCCTGGATATAGCCGGCGGATATAATCCCTGGCTATTGAGTAATAAAGAAGATAATAAAAAGATCAAGCATTGGTTGGTGCAGCCGGAACTGAGATTGTGGAATTGTGAAGCCTTCAACCGGAGCTATTGGGGATTCCACGCATTGTACGGGCGTTACAATATGGGGAATATTACCTTTCCGCTTGATCTTTTTCAGGGAATGAAAAATAATCGGTACGAAAGAGACGCTGTAGGAGCCGGGGTAAGTTACGGTTATCAGTGGTATCTGGGAAATCGCTGGAACCTGGAGGCTACTTTTGGATTCGGTTATGCTTATTTCGATTATAAGAGATTCGACTGTATACGTTGCGGAGAGTATCAGGGAAAAGGACACAAACATTACCTGGGTCCTACTAAAGTCGGTGTTTCTGTTATTTATCTCATCAAATCTAAAAAGTATCCTTTATGAGAATCTTATCTGTATTCATTTTTACCCTGTTTGTTCTTACGATTGCGTCTGCCCAGGCGGTTGTCGGAGATGTATTTGTCAGAAACAAAGTGCTGGCACAACAGGAAGATTCGTTGAGGCTGGAACTCGAAATAGAGGTAAACGCGTTGGCAATGAATGCCTGCCAGAGCTGGACCATTGTTCCTGTGTTGTGTGATAAAGGGGGAGAAACTCTATACTCTTTCCCTTATGTGCTGTTAATGGTACCAACAAGGCTCGCGTGTATAACCGGAAAATGAGTTTCAGGAATAAGGAATTGTTGTCCGACGAACCCTTCGAACTGATCACTGTGGGTCGGAAAAAGAATCAGTATGTTTTAATTACGGTGTAAGTATACCTTATGAAATGTGGATGGATACCACTTATCTGCAATTACGCCAGATCCTCACCTCCTGTGCCGGAAGCCAGCAGTACTTTACTGTGGAAATGAACCAACAGATCGATCTTGAACCCTATGAGCCCTATGTCATACAGCCGAGGCTGGCCTATCGTATTCCGGAAAAAGAGGTAAAGACCCGGAACGTTCAGGGAAAAGCTTACCTGGACTTTCAGGTAAACAGGACCGAGATCATCCCTACGTACCGCAGGAATACGGAAGAACTGGCAAAGATACGTGAAACAGTAAATGTTGTACGTAACGATAAGAATGTGGAGATCAAAGGACTCTATATCGAAGGATTTGCTTCTCCGGACGGCCCGTATCTGACCAATGAACGTCTGGCGCAAGGACGTGCCAATGCTTTGAAGGAGTATATCCGGACTCAGTTCAACCTGTCGGATAAATTATTTAAAGTAAGTTCCGTGGCAGAAGATTGGGAGGGTCTGACCCAACTGATAGAAGAGAGTGATATTTCTCATAAAGAGCAGATCCTTCAGATCATAGAGACAGTGGGTATCTTCGACGGAAGGGAAAGCAGATTGATGCAACTTGCCGGAGGGGTGCCTTACCGGCGCATGGTAAATGATATGTTTCCACAATTGCGCCGGGTAGAATATCAGATAGATTATTTAGTGAGAGACTACAGCGTGAAAGAGACGGAGGAGATGCTCAGCAGTAAGCCGGAACAGTTGAGTGCCCTGGAATTTTATCTGCTGGCGGAAAACTATGGATTGGGCACAGAACAGGGAATAACTACGCTGGAAACCGCGTTGCGGATACATCCTACGGAAGAAGCAACGATCAATAATGCCGCGGTGGCTATGATCTGTACAGATCAATGGAACGCAGCCAGAAGGTATCTGGAACAGCTGAATGAAACTCCGGAAGTCCTGAATAACTTAGGTGTGATATATCTGTATCAGGGCGAGCTGGAACTGGCGGAAAAAACATTTAAGCGTGCAGAGCAATTCGATGCTGGGCAGGCAGTACATAATCTGGAAGTAGTAGAGCGCAAACGTGAAGATCTGAAAAGACAGGAAAGATATCACAGATAAGAAGTGACACCCACCTGGGAGGCGCAGATACGGGTCATACAGAGAGCCGTGTGCCTTTTTCGGGGTATCTGTATGATAGAAAATAACAGCCATGGTCTGTGTATACAGGCTATGGCTGTTTTCCGGATAGCCCCAACGCGGGGAAGGCAAGTCTATCAAGTCTGTATAGTCTTCTGTAATCCTGAAAAGAATGTTTTTCCGATTAAGATTTGAATAAATAATCCCCGAAAGTTTTGTTAGTAAAGAAAGTATGTGTAATTTTGCGGCGCATTTTGTATCGAAAATCAAAACAATAACATATATTAAACATTAAGAAATGATTGTAGTACCTGTAAAAGAAGGCGAAAACATTGAGAAATCGCTGAAGAAATTCAAGAGAAAATTTGAGAAGACCGGTATCGTAAAAGAATTGCGTCGCAGACAACAATTTGACAAGCCCTCTGTTACCAAAAGACTTAAAAAAGAGCGTGCCGTATACGTTCAGAAACTTCAGCAGACAGAAGATTAATAATTCGTAATTTTCTTTGAATTATTGATTTCTTTTCATACATTCGTTGCACGATAACAGATGTGACGTTTTATGTTAACAGACTCTTTTCTTAACTATCTCCGATACGAGAGGAACTACTCGGATAAGACCGTAACGGCTTATAGAGAAGACCTTGAACAATTCCGGAGATTTGTAGAGGAAAGAGTTGATTCTTTTATACCCGACCAGGTTGAATCTACAGATGTCCGTGACTGGATGGTGGTTTTGATGGATCGGGGGTACACAGCTACTTCGGTGAACAGGAAACTGAGTTCGCTGCGTTCCTTTTATAAGTTTCTCCTGAAACGGGGAGAGATTACGATAGACCCGTTGCAGAAAATAGCAGGTCCCAAAAAGAAAAAAACTCTTCCTTCTTTTATAAAGGAGAGGGATATGGCTCGTCTGCTGGATGAGACAGACTTCGGGGAAGGGTTTGACGGGGTAAGGGATAAATTGATCCTGGAGGTCTTGTATGTGACCGGTATACGGCGCTCCGAACTTATAGGCCTGGATGATAGGGATGTGGACCTTTCGGGGGGAGTGCTGAAGGTCACCGGAAAACGGAACAAACAACGTCTGATCCCTTTCGGAGAAGGGTTGCGTATAGCGATAAAAGAATATCTCACCCTGCGTGATCAAACCGTTGGCGGAAGTAGCGAAGCATTTTTTGTCAGGGAAAACGGGCAGCGGCTTTATGACGGTCTCGTCTACGAAATTGTGAAACGGCACCTTTCAAAAGTAGTTACGTTAAAGAAGAGAAGTCCCCACGTGCTAAGACATACCTTTGCGACAGCCATGCTGAACAATGACGCGGAACTGGGAGCAGTAAAGGAATTACTGGGGCATAGTAGCCTGGCTACTACGGAAATGTATACACACACTACTTTTGAAGAGCTCAAAAAAGTGTATAACCAGGCTCATCCCAGAGCCTAAAAAAGGAGGTTAGTATGGATATTAGAATTCAATCGATTCATTTTGACGCGTCGGAACAGTTACAGGCGTTTATTCAGAAGAAAGCGGCCAAACTGGAACGTTTTTTTGAGGATATAAAAGCAGTAGAGGTTGTGCTGAAAGTAGTGAAGCCGGAAAGTGCCGTGAATAAAGAGGCGGGAGTAAAAGTCCTTATACCAAGTGGTGAATTATATGCGAATAAGGTATGTGATTCTTTTGAACAATCGGTAGATGAATGTCTGGAAGCGTTGGAGAAACAGATTGCTAAACACAAAGAAAAGCAGCGAAATAAATAAAAAAACGCAAATGTTTGCGGAGATAAAATAAATACCTAAATTTGCAGCCGTTTCGCTCACTTAAGAACGCAACGGTTGCATTTTTAATTGACATGCCTCTTTAGCTCAGTTGGCCAGAGCACGTGATTTGTAATCTCGGGGTCGTTGGTTCGAATCCGACAAGAGGCTCAGAATGAATGGTTAGAAGATCGGATGAGATTCATTCTGTCAGTAGACCTGAAATGTTTGTGAAGGCTTTTTTAGCTGTCATAAACTCACAACAACACAGACAGCCCGGATGTTTGGGGCTGGTTGTTACAAAATAAAGGGCAAATACCAGAGTGGCCAAATGGGGCAGACTGTAAATCTGCTGGCTTACGCCTTCGGTGGTTCGAATCCATCTTTGCCCACGAAAGATACGGAAGTAGCTCAGTTGATAGAGCATTAGCCTTCCAAGCTGAGGGTCGCGGGTTTGAGCCCCGTCTTCCGCTCTCTTTTCGCTGTTATAGCTCAGCGGTAGAGCACTTCCTTGGTAAGGAAGAGGTCCCGGGTTCAAGTCCCGGTAACAGCTCTTGATAATGTAAGTGCTGATTATTAATCAAATAAATAACAAGTAAAGCTATGGCTAAAGAGAAATTCGAACGTACCAAGCCGCACGTAAACATTGGTACTATCGGTCACGTTGACCACGGTAAAACCACCCTGACTGCCGCTATTACTACTGTATTGGCGAAAAAAGGTCTCTCAGAAGTGAAATCTTTCGACCAGATCGACAACGCTCCGGAAGAAAAAGAAAGAGGTATCACTATCAACACTTCTCACGTAGAATATCAGACAGCTAACCGTCACTATGCACACGTAGACTGTCCGGGTCACGCCGACTACATAAAGAACATGGTAACTGGTGCTGCTCAGATGGACGGTGCTATCATCGTGGTTGCTGCTACTGATGGTCCTATGCCTCAGACACGTGAGCACATCCTGCTCGCTCGTCAGGTAAATGTTCCTAAGCTGGTTGTGTTTATGAACAAATGCGACATGGTTGACGATGAAGAAATGTTGGAACTGGTTGAAATGGAAATGAGAGAGCTTCTTTCTTTCTATGATTTCGACGGTGACAATACTCCGGTTATCCGGGGTTCTGCTTTGGGTGGACTGAACGGTGTTGACAAATGGGAAGAAAAGATCATGGAACTGATGGATGCTGTGGATACCTGGATCCCTCTGCCTCCGCGTGATGTAGATAAACCATTCCTGATGCCGGTTGAAGACGTATTCTCAATCACAGGTCGTGGTACTGTTGCTACAGGTCGTATTGAAGCAGGTATCGTGAAAGTGGGTGATGAAGTTCAGATCATCGGTCTGGGTGCAGAAGCTAAAAAATCGGTTGTTACCGGTGTGGAAATGTTCCGCAAACTTCTGGATACAGGTGAAGCAGGAGATAACGTAGGTCTGTTGCTGCGTGGTATCGATAAGAATGAGATCAAACGTGGTATGGTAATCTGCCATCCGGGAAAGATCACTCCTCATACTTCATTCAAAGCAGAGGTGTATATCCTGAAGAAAGAAGAAGGTGGACGTCACACTCCATTCCACAACAAATATCGTCCTCAGTTCTATCTGCGTACGCTGGACGCTACAGGTGAAATCACTTTACCGGAAGGAACTGAAATGGTAATGCCGGGTGATAACGTAACTATCACTGTAGAACTTATCTATCCGGTAGCTTTGAACGTAGGTCTTCGTTTCGCTATCCGCGAAGGTGGACGTACAGTAGGAGCAGGACAGATCACTGAAATCCTTTAATTATAATAAAGCAAGTCGGTTTTCGGCATACGTCGGGAGTCGACTGCCTTTACGGGAGTAGCTTAGTTGGTAGAGCACTGGTCTCCAAAACCAGGTGTCGGGAGTTCGAGCCTCTCCTCCCGTGCTAGTATTTTCAAGATGAAAAAAGTTGTATCTTATTTTAAGGAATCTTACGACGAACTTGTTCATAAAGTGTCGTGGCCTACTTATTCTGAATTAACAAACAGTGCGGTAGTTGTTTTATATGCTTCCCTGCTTATCGCTCTTGTCGTATTCGGAATGGACTCCTTATTTCAAGCCGTAATGAATGTTGTTTATCCAAGCTAAAAAGGATTAGAATGTCTGAGATCGAAAAGAAATGGTACGTTCTGCGTGCTATCAGCGGAAAAGAGGCCAAGGTAAAAGAGTATCTTGAAGCTGATATTAAAAACAGCGACCTTGCCGAGTATGTTTCTCAGGTATTGATCCCTACGGAAAAGGTATACCAGGTTCGCAATGGAAAGAAGATTGTGAAAGAAAGAAGTTATCTTCCTGGATATGTCCTGGTCGAAGCTGCGTTGGTAGGTGAGGTGGCTCACCGTCTTCGGAATACGCCGAATGTGATCGGCTTCCTGGGCGGTTCGGAGAAACCGATGCCTTTGCGTCAGTCAGAGGTAAATCGTATACTTGGAACAGTAGATGAACTTCAGGATTCGGTAGAGGAGATCAATATCCCCTACGTCGTGGGTGAGACAGTTAAAGTAACTTTCGGACCGTTTAACGGATTCAGTGGAATCATTGAAGAAGTGAACAATGAAAAGAAAAAACTGAAGGTCATGGTGAAAATATTCGGGCGGAAAACCCCGCTTGAATTGGGCTTTATGCAAGTGGAAAAAGAATAAGACTGGTGTTACGCAGGATTGTTCTTTATTAGTGTTTATATATAAATCAATAAAAAAATGGCTAAAGAAGTTGCTGGACTAATCAAATTACAGATTAAAGGAGGTGCGGCAAACCCATCCCCCCCGGTAGGACCTGCATTAGGTTCGAAAGGGATCAATATCATGGAGTTTTGCAAGCAATTCAACGCCAGAACCCAGGATAAAGCAGGTAAAGTATTACCGGTAATTATCACTTATTACGCAGATAAATCTTTCGATTTTGTCATAAAGACCCCTCCCGTAGCTATTCAGTTGCTTGAAGTGTCTAAGATAAAAAGTGGTTCTGCCGAACCTAATAGAAAGAAGGTTGCGGAATTGACCTGGGATCAGGTTCGTGCCATCGCTGAGGATAAAATGGTGGACTTAAACTGCTTTACGTTAGACGCAGCTATGAAAATGGTTGCCGGAACAGCCAGAAGTATGGGTATCACTGTCAAGGGTGAGTTCCCGGTTAATAATTAATAAACTTCAATTAGAATGGGTAAACTGACAAAAAATCAAAAGTTGGCTGCAGAGAAGATTGAAGCAGGGAAAGCATACTCACTGAAAGAGGCTGCATCTTTGGTGAAAGAAATTACTTTCAGCAAATTTGATGCGTCTGTAGATATCGATGTACGTCTGGGTGTTGATCCGCGTAAAGCTAACCAGATGGTGAGAGGAGTGGTTTCGCTTCCTCACGGAACTGGTAAAGAAGTACGTGTATTGGTACTGTGTACACCGGATGCTGAAGCTGCTGCTAAAGAAGCTGGTGCCGACTATGTGGGTCTTGACGAATATATTGATAAGATCAAAGGTGGATGGACCGATATTGATGTGATCATCACTATGCCATCTATTATGGGTAAAATTGGTGCCCTTGGACGTGTACTCGGTCCCCGTGGATTGATGCCTAATCCGAAAAGCGGTACCGTGACAATGGATGTGGCGAAAGCTGTGAAAGAGGTAAAACAGGGTAAGATCGACTTTAAAGTAGATAAGACCGGTATTGTTCATACTTCTATTGGTAAGGTTTCTTTTGAAGCAGACAAGATCCGCGATAATGCGAAAGAATTTATCGCTACGTTGCTCAAATTAAAACCTACGGCAGCCAAAGGTACATACATCAAAAGTATTTATCTTTCTAGTACGATGAGTAGGGGAATTAAAATTGACCCGAAAACCGTTGAAGAAATCTAATAAATAGAGTAACAATGAGAAAGGAAGATAAAAATACAATCATTGCAGAAATTGCTGCTACTATCGGACAGTTCGGCCATTTTTATCTGGTTGATACAACTGCGCTGAATGCGGCTGCTACCAGTGATCTGAGAAGAGAATGTTTCAAACAAGGCATCAAACTGATGGTTGTAAAGAACACTTTGCTTCAGAAAGCACTGGAAAGTCTGGATACAGACTATTCTGCTCTTTACGGTTCTTTGAAAGGTACTACTGCGATCATGTTCACGAATGTGGCAAATGAGCCAGCCAAATTGATCAAAAGTAAAGCCAAAGAGGGAATACCGGGCCTGAAAGCTGCATATGCAGAAGAAGGTTTCTACGTAGGAGCGGATCAGCTCGATGCGCTTGTTAGTATCAAGAGTAAGAACGAAGTTATTGCCGAAGTTATTGCTTTGCTGCAATCTCCGGCCAAGAATGTGGTTTCTGCTCTCCAATCCGGTGGCAATACCATTCACGGAGTACTTAAAACACTTGGTGAAAGATAATCAAACAAATTTATTTAGTAATTAAACAATTAAAATCATACAAAAATGGCAGATTTGAAAGCTCTTGCGGAACAATTAGTTAACTTGACAGTAAAAGAGGTTAATGAACTTGCAACTATCCTGAAAGATGAATATGGTATTGAACCCGCTGCTGCAGCTGTTGCTGTTGCTGCTGGTCCTGCTGCTGGCGGTGCTGCTGCAGAAGAAGAAAAAACTTCATTCGATGTAGTATTGAAGAGCGCTGGTTCAGCTAAACTTCAGGTTGTAAAAGCAGTTAAAGAATGCTGTGGTCTGGGTCTGAAAGAGGCTAAAGACATGGTTGACGGTGCTCCGAGCGTAGTGAAAGAAGGTTTGGCTAAAGACGAAGCAGAATCATTGAAGAAAACATTGGAAGAAGCTGGAGCTGAAGTTGAACTTAAATAACAACTGCCTGTTTAACAGGTACTTCGGTTAAGAGCCCTTTTTGAAAAGGGTTCTTAACCTTTTTGTGTATATATTTCAAAATAAGTTCTACAAATCCATTGACAAATGTCTTCAAATACTGTAAACCAAAGAGTTAATTTTGCTTCGACTAAAAATCCCCTGCAATATCCGGATTTTCTGGAAGTACAATTGAAGTCATTCCGGGACTTTTTACAATTAGACACTCCCCCTGAAAAGCGTAAGGATGAGGGATTGTATAAAGTTTTTGCCGAAAACTTCCCAATTGCTGATACAAGAAACAATTTTGTACTCGAGTTTCTTGATTACTATATTGATCCGCCGCGTTATACCATTGACGATTGTATAGAGCGTAGGCTCACTTATAGTGTTCCCCTGAAAGCAAAACTTAAACTGTATTGTACCGACCCGGATCATGAGGATTTTGATACGGTAATTCAAGATGTTTTTCTGGGACCTATACCTTATATGACCGACAAAGCAACATTTGTGATAAATGGTGCCGAACGTGTCGTAGTGTCTCAGCTTCATCGTTCGCCAGGTGTATTCTTTGGACAAAGCGTACACGCCAACGGAACCAAACTATATTCGGCTCGTATCATTCCTTTCAAAGGTTCTTGGATCGAGTTTGCTACGGATATCAATAATGTCATGTACGCGTATATTGACCGTAAGAAAAAACTCCCTGTAACCACTTTGTTAAGAGCGATCGGTTTTGAGAACGATAAGGATATACTTGAGATTTTCAATCTGGCCGAAGATGTGAAAGTCAACAAGACTAATCTGAAGAAAGTCGTAGGACGCAAACTTGCGGCACGTGTATTGAAGACCTGGATTGAAGACTTTGTAGATGAAGATACCGGTGAAGTGGTTTCTATTGAACGTAATGAGGTGATCATTGACCGTGAAACTATCATTGAACCGGAACACATAGATGAAATCATAGAATCAGGGGTAAGCAGTATCCTGATCCATAAGGAAGAGCAAAACCAGTCTGATTTTTCTATCATATACAATACGCTTCAGAAAGACCCGAGTAACTCGGAAAAAGAGGCAGTATTGTACATTTACAGACAGCTTCGTAATGCGGACCCCGCGGATGATGCGAGTGCGCGTGAAGTAATTAATAATCTTTTCTTTTCCGAAAAGAGATATGATCTGGGTGATGTGGGAAGATACAGGATCAATAAGAAACTAAATCTCTCTACAGATATGGACGTGCGTGTCCTGACAAAAGAAGATATCATTGAGATCATTAAGTACCTGATCGAGTTGATCAATTCAAAAGCGGATGTGGATGATATTGACCACCTGAGCAACCGTCGTGTACGTACCGTTGGGGAGCAGTTGTCCAATCAGTTCGCTGTAGGATTGGCCCGTATGTCCCGTACCATACGTGAACGTATGAACGTACGTGACAATGAGGTATTTACTCCTATTGATCTGATCAATGCGAAAACGATCTCTTCTGTGATCAACAGCTTCTTTAGAACGAACGCTCTTTCACAGTTCATGGATCAGACCAATCCACTGGCAGAGATCACACACAAAAGACGTATGTCTGCACTGGGACCTGGTGGACTTTCCCGGGAGCGTGCGGGATTTGAGGTGCGTGACGTACACTATACACATTATGGACGTCTTTGTCCGATCGAAACCCCGGAAGGGCCCAACGTTGGTCTGATCTCTTCCCTGTGTGTATATGCGAAGATCAATGATCTGGGCTTTATTGAAACTCCTTATCGTAAGGTGGAAAATGGAAAGGTCGACATCTCTGACAAAGGAGTGGTTTATCTGACCGCAGAAGAGGAGGAGAGTCGGATCATTGCTCAGGGAAATGCACCTTTGAACGATGAAGGCGGATTTATCCGGACACGTGTGAAAGCACGTAAAGATGCCGACTATCCGGTAGTAGAACCATCGGAAGTAGAATTGATGGACGTAGCTCCTCAGCAGATTGCTTCTATCGCTGCTTCGCTGATTCCTTTCCTGGAGCATGACGATGCGAACCGTGCGCTGATGGGATCTAACATGATGCGTCAGGCCGTTCCTTTGTTACGTAGCGAGGCGCCGGTAGTAGGAACAGGCATTGAGAAACAATTGGTACAGGATTCCCGTACACAAATTGTCGCGGAAGGAGAAGGGGTTGTAGATTATGTAGATGCTACAACCATCCGTATATTATATGACAGAACGGAGGAAGAGGATTTTGTAAGCTTCGAACCTGCGCTGAAAGAATATAACATTCCTAAATTCCGCAAGACCAACCAGAATATGACCATTGACCTCCGGCCGATCTGTGAGAAAGGTGATCGGGTGGTAGAAGGTCAGATACTGACAGAAGGTTATTCTACGGAAAAAGGCGAATTGGCTTTAGGTAAAAACCTGTTGGTGGCTTATATGCCATGGAAAGGGTATAACTACGAGGATGCCATCGTATTGAACGAACGTGTGGTTCGTGAAGACCTGCTGACTTCTATTCATGTGGAAGAGTATGCTTTGGAAGCGCGTGAAACCAAACGGGGTATGGAAGAACTGACCTCTGATATTCCGAATGTAAGTGAAGAAGCCACCAAAGATCTGGATGAAAATGGTATTGTCCGGATTGGAGCGCGTATACAGCCGGGAGATATCCTGATCGGTAAGATCACTCCGAAAGGCGAATCGGATCCTTCTCCGGAAGAAAAGCTGTTGCGTGCGATCTTTGGAGATAAAGCAGGCGATGTGAAAGATGCTTCCTTGAAAGCTTCACCTTCTTTGCAAGGGGTGGTTATTGATAAGAAGTTATTCTCGCGTGTGATCAAGAACCGCAGTTCCAAGCTTGCCGATAAGGCCTTATTGCCTAAGATTGATGATGAGTTTGAATCTAAAGTCGCTGATCTGAAGAGAATACTGGTTAAAAAACTGATGACCCTGACTGAAGATAAAGTGTCACAAGGAGTGAAAGACTATCTGGGTGCTGAGGTGATAGCCAAAGGGGCTAAGTTCAACCCTTCTGATTTTGATTCTCTGGATTTCACAGCTGTACAATTGAGCGGATGGACAGGCGATGAGCATACGGATCAGTTGATCCGTCAATTGATCCTGAACTTCCTGAAGAAATACAAGGAACTGGATGCGGAAATGAAACGGAAGAAGTTTGCCATTACGATTGGTGATGAACTTCCCGCGGGAATTATCCAGATGGCTAAAGTATATATTGCTAAAAAACGTAAGATCGGTGTAGGTGATAAGATGGCAGGACGTCATGGTAACAAGGGTATTGTATCTCGTGTCGTTCGCCAGGAAGATATGCCTTTCCTTTCGGATGGTACACCGGTAGATATTGTTCTGAATCCATTGGGGGTACCTTCCCGTATGAACCTGGGACAGATCTTCGAAGCGGTACTGGGTGCAGCCGGTAAGAAACTGGGAGTGAAATTCGCTACGCCTATTTTTGACGGGGCTTCTCTGGAAGATATAAGCGAATGGACAGATAAAGCCGGACTCCCCAGGTTTGGTAAGACCTATTTATGCGATGGTGGCACAGGTGAACGGTTTGACCAACCCGCTACAGTAGGGGTAACTTATATGCTGAAGTTGGGCCACATGGTAGAAGATAAGATGCATGCCCGTTCCATCGGACCTTACTCTTTGATCACTCAGCAGCCTTTGGGAGGTAAAGCACAATTTGGTGGACAGCGTTTCGGAGAAATGGAGGTATGGGCGCTTGAAGCGTTTGGAGCTTCTCACATTCTGCAAGAGATCCTGACTATTAAATCGGATGATGTGATAGGCCGATCCAAAGCTTATGAAGCTATCGTTAAGGGTGAACCGATGCCACAGGCCGGTATACCGGAATCTCTGAATGTATTGTTACATGAATTGAGAGGTTTGGGCTTAAGCATTAACCTGGAATAATAGTGGATCGCTTCAGCCTCTTTATGAGGTGAGAGATCCGGGCATATTTGCAAATTATTTAATCATAATCGTATGGCTTTTAGAAAAGAAAATAAGATAAAGAATAACTTCTCAAAAATCTCAATCGGTCTGGCTTCTCCGGAAGAAATCCTTGAGAATTCCAGCGGGGAAGTATTGAAGTCTGAAACCATCAATTACCGTACATACAAACCCGAGCGGGACGGATTGTTCTGTGAGCGTATTTTTGGTCCTATCAAGGATTACGAATGCCATTGTGGTAAATACAAACGTATTCGTTACAAAGGAATTGTTTGTGACCGTTGTGGGGTTGAAGTAACAGAAAAGAAGGTACGTCGCGAGCGTATGGGACATATCCAGTTGGTTGCGCCTGTTGCACATATCTGGTATTTCCGTTCTTTGCCTAATAAGATAGGTTATCTGTTGGGACTTCCTACCAAGAAATTGGACTCTATTATTTACTACGAACGTTATGTAGTTATACAGGCTGGCGTAAAAGTAGAAGATGGTATTGCGGAATACGATTTGTTGTCTGAAGAAGAATATCTGGATATCCTGGAAACATTACCTAAAGATAATCAATATCTGGAAGATAATGATCCGAATAAATTTATCGCGAAGATGGGTGCGGAGGCAATCTTTGATCTGCTTGCCCGTCTGGATCTGGACGCGCTTTCGTATGAGTTGAGACACCGTGCCAGTAACGATGCTTCTCAACAGCGTAAGAACGAAGCGTTGAAGAGATTGCAGGTCGTAGAATCTTTCCGTGCATCCCGTGGACGCAATAAACCGGAGTGGATGATTGTGCGCATTGTGCCGGTTATCCCGCCCGAACTGCGTCCGCTGGTACCATTGGACGGAGGACGTTTTGCTACTTCTGATTTGAACGATCTGTATTGTCGGGTAATTATTCGTAACAACCGTCTGAAGAGACTGATCGAGATCAAAGCGCCCGAAGTGATCCTGCGTAACGAAAAACGTATGTTGCAGGAATCTGTGGACTCGCTTTTTGATAACTCACGTAAATCCAGCGCTGTTAAAACAGATGCCAACCGTCCTCTGAAGTCATTATCGGATAGTTTGAAAGGTAAGCAGGGACGTTTCCGACAGAATCTGTTGGGTAAACGTGTAGACTATTCCGCCCGTTCGGTAATCGTCGTGGGGCCGGAACTGAAAATGCACGAATGTGGTATTCCTAAGTTGATGGCTACGGAACTTTATAAGCCTTTTGTGATCCGTAAACTGATCGAAAGAGGTATTGTAAAGACCGTAAAATCTGCGAAAAAAATAGTAGATCGTAAAGAAGCAGTTATCTGGGATATCCTGGAACATGTAATGAAAGGTCATCCGGTATTGCTGAACCGTGCGCCGACTTTGCACCGTTTGGGTATCCAGGCTTTCCAGCCGAAAATGATCGAAGGAAAAGCGATCCAATTGCACCCGTTGGCATGTACGGCCTTTAATGCTGACTTCGACGGAGACCAGATGGCGGTGTATTTGCCTTTGAGCCATGAAGCCATATTGGAAGCCCAGATGTTGATGCTGGCTTCACACAATATTCTTAATCCGGCCAATGGAGCGCCGATCACGGTTCCTTCTCAGGATATGGTGTTGGGTCTGTATTACATTACCAAACTTCGTCAGGGAGCCAAAGGGGAAGGCCTTACTTTCTATGGCCCTGAAGAAGCAATGATCGCCTATAATGAAGGAAAAGTAGATATCCATGCACCGGTTAAAGTGTTGGTGAAAGATATCGACGAAGAAGGGAACATTGTAACTGTTATGCGTGAAACGTCTGTCGGACGTGTGATCGTAAATGAAATTGTTCCTGCGGAAGTCGGATACATCAATACAGTTATCTCTAAGAAATCGTTACGCGATATTATTGGAGATGTAATTAAGGTATGTGGTGTGGCGCGTACAGCCGATTTCCTGGATGGTATCAAAGATTTAGGATATAAGATGGCTTTCCAGGGAGGATTGTCCTTTAACCTGGATGATATCATTATTCCGAAAGAAAAAGATGAACTGGTAAAGAAAGGAGATGAGGAAGTTGAACAGGTGATCAATAACTATAATATGGGTTTCATCACCAACAACGAACGTTACAATCAGGTAATTGATATCTGGACACATGTGAACTCCGAACTTTCTACTATCCTGATGAAAACCATTTCAACCGACGATCAGGGATTCAATTCGGTATATATGATGCTTGATTCGGGTGCCCGTGGTTCGAAAGAACAGATCCGTCAGCTCTCAGGTATGCGTGGTTTGATGGCGAAGCCTCAGAAAGCAGGTGCGGAAGGTGGACAGATCATCGAAAACCCGATCTTGTCGAACTTTAAAGAGGGACTTTCGGTACTTGAATATTTTATTTCTACACACGGTGCACGTAAAGGTTTGGCCGATACCGCTTTGAAAACAGCGGATGCCGGATATCTGACCCGTCGTCTGGTAGATGTATCACATGATGTGATTGTAAATGAAGAGGATTGCGGCACGTTGCGGGGGCTGGTTTGTACAGATTTGAAGAACAACGATGAAGTGATCGCCACGCTATATGAACGTATTCTGGGTCGTGTATCCGTACATGACATTATTCATCCGAATACCGGTGAAATGCTGGTTGAAGGAGGAGAAGAGATTACTGAAGATGTAGCTAAGAAGATACAACAATCTCCGATTGAAAGTGTAGAGATACGTTCGGTACTTACCTGCGAATCCAAGAAGGGAGTTTGTGCCAAATGTTATGGACGTAATCTGGCTACAAACGCCATGGTTCAGAGAGGGGAAGCAGTAGGTGTGATTGCTGCTCAATCTATCGGGGAGCCGGGTACACAGCTGACTCTTCGTACCTTCCACGCCGGAGGTACTGCTGCGAATATAGCAGCCAATGCAAGTATCATAGCTAAGAATAAAGCCCGTCTCGAGTTCGAAGAACTTCGTACGGTAGATACAGTAGATGAATCCGGGGAGTCAGCTAAAGTGGTTGTAGGACGTTTGGCAGAAGTACGGTTTGTAGATGTAAATACAGGTATTGTACTCTCTACCCAGAATGTACCCTACGGATCTACTCTCTACGCGGTAGATGGAGAAGTGGTAGAAAAGGGAAAACAGATCGCCAAATGGGATCCGTTTAACGCGGTTATTATAACGGAGGCTACAGGTAAGATCGAATTTGAAGGAGTCATTGAGAACGTGACTTACAAAGTGGAATCCGATGAAGCGACCGGTTTGCGTGAGATCATTATCATTGAATCCAAGGACAAAACCAAAGTTCCTTCGGCTCATATCCTTACAGAAAACGGGGATCTGATACGTACATACAATCTTCCGGTAGGAGGACACGTGGTTATTGAGAACGGACAGAAAGTAAAAGCAGGAGAAGTAATTGTGAAGATCCCGCGTGCCGTAGGTAAAGCAGGGGATATCACAGGAGGTCTTCCACGTGTTACTGAATTGTTCGAAGCGCGTAATCCATCCAATCCGGCAGTGGTATCGGAAATCGATGGTGAAATTACGATGGGTAAGATCAAACGTGGTAACCGTGAGATCATCGTGACTTCCAAAACAGGTGAAGTGAAAAAATACCTGGTGGCATTGTCTAAACAAATCCTTGTACAGGAGAATGACTATGTGCGTGCAGGTACTCCTTTATCTGACGGAGCTACTACTCCGGCGGATATCTTGGCCATTAAAGGTCCTGCTGCCGTACAGGAATATATTGTGAATGAAGTACAGGATGTATATCGTCTGCAAGGTGTGAAGATAAATGATAAGCACTTTGAGATCATTGTGCGTCAGATGATGCGTAAGGTAGAGATCGATGAGCCGGGAGATACCCGCTTCCTGGAACAACAGGTTGTGGACAAACTGGAATTCATGGAAGAGAATGACCGTATCTGGGGCAAAAAAGTCGTGGTGGATGGTGGAGATTCCCAGACCATGCAACCCGGACAGATCGTTACTGCGCGTAAGCTCAGGGACGAGAACAGTATGTTGAAACGTCGTGACCTCAAACCTGTAGAAGTGAGAGATGCAGTTCCTGCGACTTCACGCCAGATCCTGCAAGGTATCACACGTGCCGCTCTTCAGACTTCGAGCTTTATGTCAGCTGCTTCATTCCAGGAAACAACCAAAGTACTTAATGAAGCTGCTATCAATGGTAAGGTAGACCGTCTGGAAGGAATGAAGGAGAATGTGATCTGTGGTCACCTGATCCCGGCCGGTACAGGTCAGCGTGAATTTGATAAGATCATTGTCGGTTCTAAAGAGGAATACGATCGTATATTGGCAAATAAAAAGACAGTTCTTGATTACAATGATGTAGAATAAGAATTCGCTTTTTTACTATAAGAAGAAAAGGGGACATGGTTTTTACATGTCCCTTTTTTTGTAAGGGATCAGATAAGAATTAATAATCAGGTAATTTGCAGTGGTTTATTGGATAAGTCATACTTTTAGTAAAAGAAAAATCTTATATTTGTCCCACTGCATTTAGATAAAGATGCGTTATTGGTATAAGTTAAATAATAATTATTTATATGGAAAGCAACAGTAATGATAATCAATTACAGATTGAATTGAAAGAAGACGTAGCTCAGGGTATGTATGCTAACCTGGCTATTATCACACATTCAAGTTCGGAATTTATTTTAGATTTTGTACGCGTGATGCCGGGAGTTCCTAAAGCAGGAGTTAAGTCACGGATCATTCTGGCACCTGAACATGCGAAAAGGCTGTTACGTGCTTTGGAAGATAATATCTCTAAATATGAAAGATCATGCGGTCCCATCCGTCTTCCTGACGCACAGATTATTCCTCCCATCACAAATGTAAAAGGAGAAGCATAAAGAAAAAAACGTAGTGCATTGATTATTCAAATATTATTTGTAACTTTGCAGCCCAAAATGTATAGTTGCGAAATTAATATAATAATCATATAAATTAAAAGTTTAATCAAAAATGCCTACAATTCAGCAATTAGTAAGAAAAGGGCGGACTGTGCTGGTGGAGAAAAGTAAATCTCCCGCACTGGATTCTTGTCCTCAAAGACGTGGGGTTTGCGTGAGAGTATATACTACTACTCCGAAAAAACCAAACTCTGCCATGCGTAAAGTAGCTCGTGTTCGTCTGACCAATCAGAAAGAGGTGAACTCTTACATCCCGGGTGAAGGACACAACCTGCAGGAACACTCTATCGTATTGGTAAGAGGTGGTCGTGTAAAAGACCTTCCGGGGGTACGTTATCATATTGTTCGTGGTACATTGGATACGGCAGGGGTTGCCGGACGTACACAAAGACGTTCAAAATATGGTGCTAAACGTCCCAAGCCCGGACAGGCAGCTCCGGCTAAAAAGAAATAATTTATAAAATCGATTAAGTTACAGTAAACATTAATTTCGTTTTAGTTTATTGGATAGCTATACAGGTTGAGTAAATTCTCCGGTGGGAGAGTTGAAGACAGAAAAGTAGACAGCCAAAAACAAAACACTATTTTTTCAAGAAATGAGAAAAGCCAAACCCAAAAAACGGGTGATCCTTCCGGATCCTGTTTTTAATGATCAAAAAGTTTCCAAGTTTGTGAACCATCTGATGTATGATGGAAAGAAAAACACTTCTTACGAGATCTTCTACGCAGCCTTGGAAACAGTGAAAGCAAAACTTCCCAATGAAGAAAAATCGGCATTGGAAATTTGGAAAAAAGCCCTGGATAATGTAACTCCTCAGGTCGAAGTGAAGTCCCGCCGCGTAGGGGGAGCCACTTTCCAGGTTCCTACAGAGATCCGCCCCGATCGTAAAGAATCCGTATCTATGAAGAATCTTATTCTTTTCGCTCGTAAGAGAGGGGGTAAATCTATGGCAGATAAACTCGCGGCCGAGATCATTGATGCGTTCAATGAGCAGGGTGGTGCATACAAACGTAAAGAAGATATGCACAGAATGGCTGAAGCTAACCGTGCATTTGCACATTTCAGATTCTAATACTATAAGATACACTCAAATTAAGAACTTAAAGTAAGGAATTCGAAAATGGCAAAGCAAGATTTACATTTGACTCGCAATATTGGTATCATGGCTCACATCGATGCCGGTAAAACTACCACATCGGAGCGTATTCTGTTTTATACGGGGCTTACTCATAAAATCGGTGAGGTACATGATGGTGCCGCTACCATGGACTGGATGGCACAGGAGCAGGAGCGTGGTATTACAATTACTTCTGCGGCTACTACCACTCGTTGGAAATACGATGGAGAAACTTATAAAATAAACCTGATTGACACTCCGGGGCACGTGGACTTTACTGCTGAAGTAGAGCGTTCGCTGCGTGTGTTAGATGGTGCGGTTGCTACCTACTGTGCGGTAGGGGGGGTAGAGCCACAGTCTGAAACCGTATGGAGACAAGCCGATAAATACAATGTACCTCGTATCGGATATGTAAATAAAATGGACCGTTCCGGTGCAGACTTCTTTGAAGTAGTGCGTCAGATGAAAGACATTTTAGGAGCGAATCCTTGTCCCATTGTGGTGCCTATCGGCGCAGAAGAAAACTTCAAAGGAGTAGTAGACCTGATTAAAATGAAGGCTATTCTGTGGCACGATGAAACGATGGGTGCAGACTATGATGTAGAAGAAATTCCTGCCAACCTGATCGACGAGTGCAACGAATGGAGAGATAAAATGCTTGAAAAGGTTGCCGAATACGATGATGCGTTGATGGAGAAATACTTTGAGGATCCTTCAATCATTACCGAAGAAGAGGTACTCCGGGCATTGCGTAACGCCACTATTCAGATGGCTATTGTTCCTATGATGTGTGGTTCTTCTTTCAAAAATAAAGGAGTGCAGACGTTATTGGATTATGTATGTGCCTTTCTTCCTTCTCCTACCGATACGGGTGATGTAATTGGTACTAATCCGGACACCGGGGAAGAAGAATCAAGAAAACCAACTGAAGAAGAAAAAACGGCAGCGTTAGCCTTTAAGATTGCTACTGACCCCTATGTGGGACGTTTGACTTTTTTCCGTGTATACTCGGGTAAGATTGAAGCTGGTTCTTATACCTATAACTCACGTTCCGGTAAGAAAGAACGTGTGTCACGTTTGTTCCAGATGCACTCCAACAAACAGAATCCGGTGGAAGTGATTGGTGCAGGTGATATTGGTGCCGGAGTCGGATTTAAAGATATCCGTACCGGGGATACATTGTGTGAAGAAAGTGCGCCTATCGTATTGGAATCTATGGACTTCCCGGAACCTGTAATTGGTATTGCGGTAGAGCCTAAGACACAGAAGGATATGGATAAGCTCTCTAACGGGTTGGCTAAGCTGGCAGAAGAAGATCCTACTTTTACGGTGAAAACGGATGAGCAGAGTGGACAGACGGTTATCTCTGGTATGGGTGAACTTCACTTGGATATTATTATCGACCGTCTGAAAAGAGAGTTTAAAGTGGAATGTAACCAGGGACGTCCTCAGGTGAACTATAAAGAAGCTATTACTAAAACTGTCAATCTGCGTGAAGTGTACAAGAAGCAGACCGGTGGCCGTGGTAAGTTTGCTGATATTATAGTGAATATTGGTCCTATTGATGAAGATTACACCCAAGGTGGACTTCAGTTTGTGGATGAGGTGAAAGGTGGTAACATTCCTAAAGAATTTATCCCTTCTGTACAGAAAGGTTTCGCTACTGCCATGAAAAATGGGGTATTGGCCGGTTATCCGCTGGATTCTCTGAAAGTAACGTTGGTCGATGGATCTTTCCACCCGGTGGACTCTGATCAATTGTCTTTCGAGATCTGTGCCATTCAGGCATACAAAAATGCGTGTGCAAAAGCAGGTCCGGTATTGATGGAGCCTATCATGAAACTGGAGGTGGTTACTCCTGAAGAAAATATGGGAGATGTGATCGGTGACCTCAACAAACGTCGTGGACAGGTAGAAGGAATGGAGTCAAGCCGTTCCGGTGCGAGAATTGTAAAAGCAATGGTTCCATTGGCCGAAATGTTCGGATATGTAACTGCGTTGCGTACAATTACGTCAGGTCGCGCAACTTCTTCTATGACTTATTCACATCATACTCCAATCTCTTCTTCTATTGCTAAGGCGGTATTGGAAGAAGTAAAAGGACGTGTAGATCTATTGTAAAAAGTAAATACAAGTTGCAGGTTAGCGAATGACTCTTAACCTGCAACTTTATTATGTAATCCATTATAAAAACATTCAGAAATGAGTCAGAAAATCAGAATTAAACTGAAATCTTACGATCACAATCTGGTAGATAAGTCAGCAGAGAAGATCGTTAGAACCGTGAAAGCAACAGGTGCTATTGTAAGTGGTCCGATACCCCTTCCAACCCACAAGCGTATTTTTACAGTGAACCGTTCGACGTTCGTGAATAAAAAATCAAGAGAACAGTTCGAATTGGCATCATATAAGAGATTGATCGATATCTACAGCTCTACAGCTAAAACTGTAGATGCGTTGATGAAGTTGGAGTTGCCCAGCGGTGTGGAAGTTGAAATTAAAGTTTGATAATTAAATTATAGTGAAATGCCAGGATTATTAGGAAGAAAAATCGGAATGACATCCGTTTTCAGTGCCGATGGTAAAAATGTACCATGCACTGTTATCGAAGCAGGTCCTTGTGTGGTAACTCAGGTGAAAACTATCGAAAAAGATGGTTACTCAGCAGTACAGTTAGGTTTCATGGATAAAAAAGAGAAACATACAACTAAACCGCTGTTGGGACACTTTAAGAAAGCCGGAGTTACTCCCAAGAGACACTTGGCCGAGTTCAAAGAATTTGAGAATGAACTGAATCTGGGAGATACGGTGAATGTTGAATTGTTCAACGATGCTGTCTTCGTAGATGTGGTAGGTACCTCGAAAGGAAAAGGTTTCCAGGGAGTTGTAAAGCGTCATGGTTTTGGTGGTGTGGGTCAGGCTACTCACGGACAACACAACCGTGCCCGTAAACCGGGATCTATCGGCGCATGTTCTTATCCGGCCAAAGTATTCAAAGGAATGCGTATGGGCGGACAAATGGGCGGTGACAGAGTAACTGTTCAGAATTTGCAGGTATTAAAAGTGATCGCGGATCATAATCTTTTGTTGATCAAAGGTTCTGTACCGGGTTGTAAAGGTTCAATCGTAATAATTGAGAAATAATGGAAGTTAACGTATATAACATTAAAGGTGAAGATACTGGGAGAAAGGTTACGTTAAACGAATCTATCTTCGGAATTGAACCCAATGACCACGCTATTTATCTGGACGTAAAGCAATTTATGGCCAATCAGCGTCAGGGTACCCACAAATCAAAAGAAAGAAGTGAGATTGCCGGTTCTACCCGCAAGCTGGGTCGCCAGAAAGGTGGCGGTGGTGCTCGTAGAGGGGACATCAAATCACCGGTATTGGTAGGTGGTGGACGTGTTTTCGGGCCTCAGCCACGTGATTATAACTTCAAACTGAATAAAAAAGTTAAGACACTAGCCCGTAAATCAGCTTTGTCTTACAAAGCACAGGAAAACGCGATTGTGGTATTAGAAGATTTCAATTTTGAGACTCCTAAAACCAAAGACTTTATTGCGATGACAAAAAAACTTAATGTTTCTGATAAAAAGGTTCTTATGATTTTACCAGAATCAAATAAAAACGTATATTTGTCGGCTCGTAATGTGCAGAAGGCTGCTGTACAGACTATCTCAGGATTAAATACTTACAGAGTATTGAATGCTGGGACTCTTGTGTTTACAGAAAGCGCTCTTTCAGCTATCAATAAAATCTTAATTTAATAGGAGGCTTAGATAATGGGAATTATTATTAAACCGTTGGTGACAGAAAAAATGACTGCAATAACCGAAAAACTCAATCGTTTTGGTTTTATTGTACGTCCTGAGGCGAATAAGCTGGAAATTAAGAAAGAAATTGAAGCTCTTTACAATGTTACAGTTGTAGATGTAAATACTGCCAGATATTCCGGTAAGAACAAAAGCCGCTATACTCGCTCTGGCATTATCAAAGGTCGCACCAATGCTTTTAAGAAAGCGATTGTGACATTGAAAGAAGGAGATACTATAGATTTTTATAGCAATATATAATAAGAAATGGCAGTACGTAAATTTAAGCCCACTACACCGGGGCAAAGACATAAAATTATTGGTACTTATGAAGAAATTACTGCGCGGGTACCAGAAAAGTCTCTTGTGTTTGGAAAGAAAACATCCGGAGGTCGCAACAATCAAGGTAAGATGACCATGCGTTATCTGGGAGGTGGCCACCGCAAGATGATCAGAATTGTTGATTTCAAGAGAAATAAAGACGGTGTTCCAGCAGTAGTTAAGACCATTGAATACGATCCGAATCGTTCGGCTCGTATCGCTTTGTTATTCTATGCTGACGGAGAAAAAAGATATATCATTGCTCCCAATGGATTACAAGTTGGCGCTACTTTGATGTCTGGTGCAGACGCTGCTCCGGAAATCGGTAACGCACTTCCGTTGCAGAATATACCTGTAGGTACTGTGGTTCATAATATTGAACTGAGACCCGGACAGGGAGCTGCTTTAGTGAGATCTGCTGGTAATTTTGCTCAGTTAACTTCGAGAGAAGGAAAGTATTGTGTGATCAAATTGCCTTCAGGAGAAGTAAGACAAATACTCAGTACATGTAAAGCTACTGTCGGTAGTGTAGGTAACTCTGATCATGGCCTGGAAAGTTCGGGTAAAGCCGGACGTAGCCGGTGGTTCGGACGTCGTCCTCGTACACGTGGTGTTGTTATGAACCCTGTGGATCACCCGATGGGTGGTGGTGAAGGACGCGCTTCAGGAGGACACCCAAGATCACGTAAGGGATTGTATGCTAAGGGGCTGAAGACAAGAGCGCCGAAGAAACAATCATCTAAGTACATTATCGAGAGAAGAAAAAAGTAATCTGATTAATTGAGTAAATTATGAGTCGTTCATTAAAAAAAGGTCCATATATTAACGTTAAGCTGGAGAAAAAAGTGCTTGCTATGAATGAGGCGGGCAAAAAAACTGTAGTTAAAACGTGGGCCAGAGCTTCGATGATCTCACCTGATTTTGTAGGTCATACCATTGCAGTTCACAACGGAAATAAGTTTATCCCTGTTTACATTACCGAGAATATGGTAGGTCATAAGTTAGGTGAGTTCTCGCCTACCCGTACCTTCCGCGGACATGCCGGTAATAAGAAAAGATAACAGGAATTGTCTGAAATAATAAAGTAAAAAATAATAATGGGAGCAAGAAAAAAAATATCGGCTGAAAAAAGAAAAGAGGCCCTTAAGACCATGTATTTTGCTAAATTACGGAATGTTCCTACTTCTCCCCGCAAAATGCGTCTCGTGGCTGACATGATTCGCGGGATGGAGGTAAACAGAGCACTTGGTGTCTTGAAATTTTCTTCAAAAGAAGCTTCGGCAAGAGTAGAAAAACTGTTGCGCTCGGCTATTGACAACTGGGAGAAGAAAAACGAAAGAAAAGCGGAAAGTGGTGAATTATATGTAACACAGATTTTTGTTGATGGTGGATCTACGCTGAAAAGAATGCGTCCGGCTCCACAGGGTAGAGGATACAGAATTCGCAAACGTTCCAATCACGTAACTCTGTTCGTGGGAACAAAAAGTAATAATGAAGAACAAAATTAAGGTAGATGGGACAAAAAGTTAATCCAATAAGTAACCGTTTGGGAATTATCAGAGGTTGGGATTCCAATTGGTACGGTGGAAAAAATTACGGTGATGCCCTGTTGGAAGATAGCAAGATCCGTAAATATTTGAATGCCAGACTTGCCAAAGCGAGTGTATCCAGGATCATTATTGAACGTACACTTAAGTTGGTGACTATTACGGTATGTACTGCGCGTCCGGGTATTATTATCGGAAAGGGTGGTCAGGAAGTTGATAAGCTGAAGGAGGAGTTGAAGAAGATCACTGATAAGGATATACAGATTAATATTTTTGAAGTGAAGAGACCTGAACTGGATGCTGTTATTGTGGCTAATAACATCGCTCGTCAGGTAGAAGGAAAGATTGCTTATCGTCGCGCCATTAAAATGGCTATTGCCAATACGATGCGTATGGGTGCGGAAGGTATTAAAATTCAGATCTCCGGTCGTTTGAATGGTGCTGAAATGGCACGTTCGGAGATGTATAAGGAAGGAAGAACTCCGTTGCATACGTTCAGAGCTGATATTGACTACTGTCATGCGGAAGCTCTGACAAAAGTTGGATTGCTGGGAATTAAAGTTTGGATCTGTAGAGGAGAAGTGTTTGGAAAGAGAGAACTGGCTCCTAACTTTACCCAAAGTAAAGAAAGCGGACGTGGCAATAACAGCGGCGGAAAGAACTTCAAAAGAAAGAAAAATAATCGCTAAACGAATTGAATTTTAGGAATTATGTTACAACCCAAAAAGACAAAATTCAGAAGACAACAAAAGGGACGCATGAAAGGAAATGCCCAGAGAGGCAACCAGCTCGCTTTTGGCTCTTTTGGTATTAAGGCTTTGCAGAGTAAATGGATTACTGGTAGACAGATCGAAGCGGCACGTATTGCTGTAACAAGATATATGCAACGTCAAGGACAAATCTGGATCCGTATTTTCCCTGATAAACCGATTACGAAGAAGCCTGCGGAAGTGCGTATGGGTAAGGGGAAAGGTTCTCCGGAAGGATTTGTGGCCCCTATCACGCCGGGAAGGATTATTATTGAAGTAGAAGGAGTATCCTACGATATTGCGAAAGAAGCTTTGCGCCTGGCTGCACAGAAACTTCCGGTAACTACCAAGTTTATCGTCAGACGTGATTACGATACTCAAAATCAAAATGCGTAACGTTTATGAAGACTGCAGAAATAAAAGAAATGTCTACTAGTGATCTGGTAGAAAGAGTGGAAGCTGAAGTAGCAAATTACAATCAGACAATCCTTAATCATTCTATTTCTCCTCTGGACAATCCTTCACAGATCAAAAAACTGCGTAGAGATATTGCACGTATGAAAACGGAATTGCGCCAAAGGGAACTTAACAATAAATGATGAGCTTGATGGAAGCAAGAAATTTAAGAAAAGAAAGAACCGGTGTGGTATTGAGCAACAAGATGGATAAAACCATCACTGTAGCTTCGAAATTCAAAGAAAAGCACCCTATATATGGTAAGTTCGTTAGTAAAACGAAAAAGTACCATGCTCACGATGAAAAAAATGATTGTAATATAGGTGATACCGTACGCATCATGGAAACTCGTCCTTTGAGCAAAACAAAAAGATGGAGATTAGTAGAAATAATCGAAAGAGCTAAGTAATTATGATACAAACAGAATCCAGACTGACAGTATGTGATAACAGCGGAGCTAAAGAAGCTCTGTGTATCCGTGTTTTAGGAGGAACAGGACGTCGTTATGCTTCTGTAGGTGACGTGATCGTTGTCTCAGTAAAAAGCGTGATCCCTGCAAGTGATGTGAAGAAAGGATCAGTATCCAAAGCTTTGATCGTACGTGCGAAGAAAGAGATCCATCGTGCAGATGGTTCTTATATCCGTTTTGACGATAACGCCTGTGTGTTGCTGAACAATTCAGGTGAAATTAGAGGAAGCCGTATTTTTGGTCCTGTGGCCAGAGAATTGCGTGCTACAAATATGAAGGTCGTGTCACTTGCGCCTGAAGTACTTTAATTTGTAAAAGATTTGAGTAATGAGTAAATTACATATTAAAAAAGGCGACATGGTCTATGTAAATTCCGGAGAAGACAAAGGAAAGACCGGTCGTGTATTAAAGGTTCTTGTGAAAGAAGGACGTGCGATTGTAGAGGGAATAAATATGGTATCTAAAAGTACCAAACCCAATGCAAAGAATCCACAAGGTGGAATTGTAAAGCAGGAGGCTTCTATTCATTTGTCTAACCTGAATCCATTGGATGCCTCAGGAAAACCGACACGTGTGGGAAGAAGAAAAGTAAGTGCTGATAAACCGTCAGTACGTTATGCAAAAACAACAGGAGAGGAGATTAAGTAATGAGTAATACTGCAAGCCTTAAGAAGGAATATGCAGAGCGTATTGCGCCTGCTTTAAAGTCACAGTTCCAGTATTCTTCAACGATGCAGGTACCTGTACTTAAAAAGATTGTGATCAATCAGGGATTGGGTATGGCTGTGGCTGATAAAAAGATCATTGAAGTAGCTATTAATGAAATTACAGCTATTACCGGTCAGAAAGCCGTTGCTACCGTATCACGTAAAGATATCTCGAACTTCAAATTGCGTAAGAAAATGCCTATTGGTGTTATGGTTACACTGCGTCGGGAGAGAATGTATGAATTTCTTGAAAAGCTGGTACGTGTGGCTTTGCCACGTATCCGTGACTTCAAAGGAATTGAAAGTAAATTTGATGGAAAAGGGAACTACACCTTGGGTATCCAGGAACAGATCATTTTCCCGGAGATCAATATTGATAGCATCAGCCGCATCCTTGGTATGAATATCACATTTGTTACTTCTGCAGAAACAGATGAAGAAGGATATGCTCTGTTGAAAGAATTTGGGTTGCCTTTTAAAAACGCAAAAAAAGATTGATATAATATGGCAAAGGAATCGATGAAGGCCCGTGAAGTAAAACGAGCTAAGTTAGTAGCCAAATATGCCGAGAAAAGAGCTCAACTGAAAAAAGCCGGTGATTATGAAGCATTGCAGGCATTGCCTAAAAATGCTTCGCCTGTGCGTTTGCATAATCGCTGTAAAATGACCGGACGTCCGAAAGGATATATCCGTCAGTTCGGTATTTCCAGAATTCAGTTCCGTGAAATGGCATCGAATGGGCTTATTCCAGGTGTTAAAAAAGCAAGCTGGTAATTTTTAGTTTAAATATTGTCAGGGAAGGCCTGATTAATTTAATTATTTATTTATGACTGATCCAATAGCAGATTATTTGACGAGGTTGAGAAATGCGATCAATGCAAAACATAGAGTTGTAGAGATCCCTGCCTCAAATTTGAAAAAAGAGATCACGAAGATCCTTTTTGACAAAGGCTACATCCTTAATTATAAGTTTGTAGAAGATGGTCCTCAGGGGACGATCAAAGTAGCTTTGAAGTATGATACCGTGAACAAAGTGAACGCGATCAAAAAGTTACAGAGAGTGTCTTCGCCAGGTTTGCGTAAGTATACCGGCTACAAAGACATGCCACGTGTGATTAATGGTTTAGGTATTGCTATAATATCTACTTCCAAAGGTGTAATGACCGACAAAGAAGCTGCTGATCTGAAAATTGGTGGTGAAGTTTTGTGTTATGTATATTAATAGGAGGAAGAAAGAATGTCAAGAATAGGAAAATTGCCCATTAGTATACCCGCCGGTGTTACAGTTTCACAGAAAGATGATATACTTACTGTGAAAGGTCCGAAAGGAGAGTTGACTCAGTACATTAATCCGTTGATTAGTGTAAATGTGGAAGACGGACAGATCACTTTAAGTCGTCAGAGCGATGAAAAGCAGGAACGTGCTTTTCATGGTTTGTACCGTGCATTGGTAAACAATATGGTTATTGGAGTATCGGAAGGATACAAAAAAGAACTTGAACTCGTTGGAGTAGGTTACCGTGCATCTAATCAAGGAAATATTATTGAGTTGGCTTTAGGCTATACACACAATATTTTCATTCAGTTGCCACCTGAAATTAAGGTTGAGACTAAATCAGAGAGAAATAAAAACCCTTTGATTATTCTGGAGTCTTGTGACAAACAATTGTTGGGACAGGTTTGCTCCAAAATACGTTCTTTCCGTAAGCCGGAACCTTACAAAGGCAAAGGTATTAAGTTTGTTGGCGAAGTGATTCGTAGAAAGTCGGGTAAATCAGCCGGCGCTAAGTAAATGACATAAATTGGAATAATTATGACAACAAAAGTAGAAAGACGAACAAAAATCAAATATAGGGTACGTAATAAGATCTCTGGTACTGCTGAACGTCCTCGTATGAGCGTATTCAGAAGCAATAAGCAGATCTATGTACAGATAATCGATGATTTATCCGGTAAAACATTGGCCGCCGCTTCTTCCCTGGGACTTACTGAGAAAACTCCCAAAAAAGAACAGGCAGCTAAAGTAGGTGAACTGATTGCTAAAAAAGCACAGGAAGCCGGGATCACAACAGTGGTTTTCGACCGTAACGGTTATTTGTATCATGGGAGAGTAAAAGAAGTTGCAGATGCCGCCCGTAACGGAGGACTTAAATTTTAATCATTATGGCAGTTAACAATAGAGTTAAGATTACGAACGATCTCGAATTAAAAGATAGACTCGTAGCGATCAACCGTGTAACTAAAGTGACCAAAGGAGGTAGAACCTTCAGTTTCTCGGCGATTGTCGTTGTGGGAAATGAAGATGGTATCATTGGCTGGGGACTTGGTAAAGCCGGTGAAGTTACCGCTGCTATTGCAAAAGGTGTAGAAGCCGCTAAGAAAAACCTCACTAAAGTTCCCGTTCTGAAAGGAACTGTTCCTCACGAACAGACAGCACGGTTCGGTGGTGCGGAAGTGTTTATTAAACCAGCCTCTCACGGAACAGGAGTGGTAGCCGGTGGTGCAATGCGTGCCGTATTGGAAAGTGTGGGGATCACAGACGTTTTGGCGAAGTCAAAAGGTTCTTCCAATCCTCATAATTTAGTAAAAGCTACTATTCTCGCATTGAGTGAAATGCGCGACGCTCGTATGGTCGCTCAGAACAGAGGCGTTAGTTTAGAAAAAGTATTTAGAGGATAAGGAGGAAATATGTCAACTATAAAGATCAAACAAGTTAAAAGTAGAATTGGTGCTCCCGCTGATCAGAAAAGAACATTGGATGCGCTGGGATTACGTAAACTGAATCGTGTGGTTGAGCACGAGAGTACTCCTTCCATTCTTGGCATGGTAAATAAGGTGAGACACCTGGTTACTATCGTAGAGTAAATATTTGTTGAATATTAAAAGAATTACAATATGAACTTAAGTAACTTAAAACCGGCAGCGGGTTCTACTAAAACAAGAAAAAGGATCGGTCGTGGTCCAGGATCTGGTTTAGGCGGAACTTCCACCAGAGGGCATAAAGGGGCTAAATCACGTTCCGGATATTCTAAGAAAATTGGATTTGAAGGAGGACAGATGCCACTTCAACGTCGTGTTTCGAAGTTTGGTTTTAAAAATATCAATAGAGTAGAGTATAAAGCGATTAACTTAGATACAGTACAAAAACTTGCTGAAGCAAAGAGTTTGGAGAAAGTTGGTGTTAATGATTTTGTTGAAGCCGGTTTTGTTTCCGCGAAACAGCTCATCAAGATTTTAGGTAACGGAACTTTGACTGTTAAGTTGGATGTGGAGGCTCACGCATTCTCGAAGAGTGCTGTGGCTGCGATCGAAGCTGTCGGCGGTACTGTCGTAAAACTCTGATTCGATGAGAAAAGCTATTGAAACAATCAAAAATATATGGAAGATTGAGGATCTGAGACAACGGATCCTCATCACCATATTGTTTGTGGCCATCTATCGTTTTGGTTCCTTCATTGTATTGCCAGGGATCAATCCGGCTATGTTGGCGAAATTGCATGAGCAAACCAGCGAAGGGTTGTTAGGACTCTTAAATATGTTTTCCGGAGGAGCATTTTCCAATGCTTCTATTTTCGCATTAGGGATTATGCCCTATATTTCTGCTTCTATCGTTATCCAATTATTAGGTATCGCAGTTCCCTATTTTCAGAAACTGCAACGGGAAGGAGAAAGCGGAAGACGGAAAATGAATCAATACACAAGATATCTGACAATACTTATTTTGTTGGTGCAGGCTCCTTCTTACCTGTTGAACCTGAAGGCACAGGCTGGACCGGCATTGAATTCCTCACTGGATTGGACGCTATTTATGGTTACCTCTACAGTGATTCTTGCCGCGGGAAGTATGTTCATTTTGTGGCTGGGAGAAAGAATAACGGATAAGGGAATTGGTAATGGAGTCTCTTTCATTATCCTTATTGGTATCATTGCCCGTTTCCCACAATCCTTGTTCCAGGAATTGGTTTCACGAATGACCGAACGCACCGGAGGACTGATCATGTTCCTGGTGGAGATTGTGTTCCTGCTGTTTGTTATTGCTGCGGCTGTATTGTTGGTACAAGGTACTCGTAAGATTCCTGTACAATATGCGAAACGCATTGTAGGTAATAAGCAATATGGAGGAGCGCGCCAGTATATTCCATTGAAAGTGAATGCCGCAGGGGTAATACCTATTATCTTTGCGCAGGCTATCATGTTTATTCCGGTTACCCTGATCGGATTTACTGAGTCAGGTAGTGGAAACAGTGTGATAAATGCGCTTACAGACTACAGGAGTTTCTGGTATAACTTTGTATTTGCGGTAATGATCATCCTTTTTACTTATTTCTATACTGCCATTACTATCAATCCGACGCAGATGGCAGATGATATGAAACGTAACAATGGATTCATTCCCGGAATTAAGCCTGGTAAGAAAACAGCGGAATATATAGATGAAATAATGTCCCGCATCACTTTACCCGGATCGTTCTTCCTGGCGCTGGTGGCTATTTTGCCTGCTTTTGCCGGTCTGTTTAAGGTACAACCTGAGTTTGCTCAGTTCTTTGGAGGTACATCTTTGCTGATTCTGGTAGGTGTAGTACTGGATACTTTGCAGCAGGTGGAAAGTCATTTGTTGATGAGACATTATGACGGATTGCTAAAATCCGGACGTATCAAAGGACGTAGCGCGGGTGTCTCTGCCTATTAATTCTTTTAAAGAATGATATTTCTTAAAACAGAAGAAGAGATCGAGTTGCTTCGGCAAAGTAATATTCTGGTAGGGAAAACTCTGGCTGAGGTAGCCAAGTTGATCCGACCGGGAGTGACGACCGGCGAATTGGATAAAGTTGCGGAAGAGTTTATCCGTGACCATGGAGCTGTTCCCACTTTTAAAGGATTTCCTAATCAATATGGTGATCCGTTTCCGGGTACTTTATGTACTTCTGTAAATGATCAGGTGGTACATGGTATACCGGGAAATACCATTCTGGAGGAGGGTGATATCGTTTCGGTAGATTGTGGCACTTACATGAATGGTTTCTGTGGTGATTCCGCGTATACATTTTGTGTAGGTGAAGTTGCGGAAGAGGTCCGTGATTTATTAAAAACTACCAAAGAAGCTCTTTATCTGGGAATAGAAAATGCTATTCAGGGAAAAAGGATCGGTGATATCGGATTTGCTGTTCAGCAATATTGTGAGTCCCATTCGTATGGGGTCGTGCGTGAGTTTGTCGGCCATGGTATCGGTAAAGACATGCATGAGGATCCTCAGGTGCCTAATTATGGCAAAAGAGGATACGGACCTTTACTTAAAAAGGGACTATGTATTGCTATTGAACCCATGATCACTTTGGGAAATCGCCAGGTTATTATGGAGTCGGATGGTTGGACTGTACGTACAAAAGACCGTAAATATGCGGCCCATTTTGAGCATACGGTAGCAGTCGGACCAGGAAAAGCTGATGTGTTATCAACATTCGAATATATTGAAGAAGTTTTAGGAGATAAAGCAATATAATATGGCTAAACAATCTGCAATAGAACAAGATGGAGTAATTGTGGAAGCATTGTCAAACGCAATGTTCCGGGTGGAATTAGAAAACGGTCATGAAATAACCGCTCATATTTCAGGTAAAATGCGTACACATTATATCAAGATTTTGCCGGGAGATAAAGTGCGTGTGGAAATGTCTCCTTACGACCTGTCGAAAGGAAGAATCGTGTTCAGATATAAATAAAAATTAGATATGAAAGTAAGAGCATCTTTAAAAAAACGTACGCCAGAATGTAAGATCGTTCGTCGTAATGGCCGTTTGTATGTTATTAATAAGAAAAATTCTAAGTATAAACAACGTCAAGGATAATTTATTATTTTTGCAAAAAAATAATCAAGTATATGGCTATAAGAATAGTTGGTGTAGATATACCTCAGAACAAGAGAGGTGAGATCGCATTGACCTATATATATGGAATAGGTCGTAGCAGTGCAGGGAAAATTTTAGATAAAGCTGGTGTAGACAGAGACCTGAAAGTAAAAGACTGGACGGATGAACAGGCTGGTAAAGTACGTGAAGTTATCGGAGCTGAGTTTAAAGTAGAAGGAGATCTTCGTTCGGAAGTACAGTTGAATATCAAACGACTGATGGACATTGGTTGTTATCGTGGGGTTCGTCATCGTATTGGCTTGCCGGTAAGAGGTCAAAGTACTAAAAACAATGCCCGTACCCGTAAGGGAAGGAAAAAGACAGTTGCAAATAAGAAAAAAGCTACTAAATAATAATTGTTAATATGGCAAAAAAAACAGTTGCAGCAAAGAAGAGAAATGTAAAAGTAGATGCCAATGGACAATTGCATGTTCATTCATCTTTTAATAATATCATTGTCTCTCTGGCAAACAGTGAAGGGCAGATTATTTCTTGGTCATCTGCCGGAAAAATGGGATTCAGAGGTTCTAAAAAGAACACTCCCTATGCAGCCCAGATGGCTGCACAGGATTGTGCAAAAATAGCATACGATCTGGGCCTGAGAAAGGTAAAAGCGTATGTGAAAGGTCCTGGTAACGGACGTGAGTCTGCTATCCGAACCATTCATGGAGCAGGAATTGAAGTTGTCGAAATTATAGACGTTACTCCACTTCCGCACAACGGATGCCGTCCTCCGAAAAGACGTAGAGTTTAAGATTTACCTTTTATTAAAATGAGACTTGATTTTGTTTTTGGATTGCATCAATTCTTCTCTGTAATCGCGGCTGCAACAAATTGAGTTCATCACTAAAACAATTAAATTATTAAAGTAAAATGGCGAGATACACTGGACCAAAATCAAGAATCGCCCGTAAATTCGGGGAAGCTATTTTTGGAGCTGATAAAGTATTATCAAAGAAGAACTATCCTCCCGGACAGCATGGCAATTCAAGAAAGAGAAAAACCTCGGAATATGGTATTCAACTTCGTGAAAAGCAAAAAGCTAAATACACATATGGAGTGTTGGAAAAACAATTCCGTAATCTGTTTGAAAAGGCCGAATCCGCAAAAGGGATTACCGGTGAGATTCTCCTGCAATTGCTTGAATGCCGTCTGGATAATGTAGTGTTCCGTTTAGGAATTGCTCCTACCAGAGCCGCAGCCCGTCAGTTGGTAAGTCACAGACATATCACTGTAGATGGTAAAGTGGTGAACATCCCTTCTTATTCCGTAAAACCGGGACAGTTGGTCGGTGTTCGTGAAAGATCAAAGTCACTGGAAGTAATTGCTAATTCCCTGGCAGGATTCAACCACAGCAAATATGCGTGGATGGAGTGGGATGATACTTCCAAAGTAGGTAAGATGTTGCATATACCTGAAAGAGCCGACATCCCTGAAAACATTAAAGAACATTTGATCGTAGAATTATATTCTAAATAATAATTAACTTCATGGCGATATTAGCATTTCAAAAACCTGATAAAGTATTAATGTTGGAAGCGGACTCCAGATTCGGTAAATTCGAATTTCGTCCGTTGGAACCTGGGTTTGGTATTACTGTAGGTAATGCACTACGCCGTATCCTTTTGTCTTCTCTGGAAGGGTTCGCAATCACTACCATCAAAATTGAAGGTGTGGAACATGAGTTTTCCAGTGTGCCAGGAGTAAAAGAGGATGTTACCAACATTATCTTAAATCTGAAGCAGGTACGGTTCAAACAAGTAGTTGAAGAATTCGAAAGTGAGAAAGTAAGTATCACGATAGAGAATTCGAGTGAATTTAAAGCAGGTGACATTGGTAAGTATTTGACTGGATTTGAAGTGTTAAATCCTGAATTAGTTATTTGTCATTTAGATACTAAGGCTTCGATGCAGATTGATATTACGATCAATAAAGGACGTGGGTATGTTCCTGCTGAGGAGAACCGCGAATACTGTACTGATGTGAATGTGATACCAATCGATTCCATTTATACTCCGATACGTAATGTCAAGTATCTGGTAGACAATTTCCGTGTAGAACAGAAAACTGACTACGAGAAACTGATACTTGAAATTAGTACCGATGGTTCCATACATCCGAAAGATGCTTTGAAAGAAGCAGCTAAAATTCTGATCTATCACTTTATGCTATTCTCTGACGAAAAGATCACATTAGAAAGTACTGATGTAGATGGTAATGAAGAGTTTGATGAAGAAGCACTTCATATGTGTCAGTTGCTGAAGACTAAGTTGGTGGATGTGGACCTTTCTGTGCGTGCTCTTAACTGTCTGAAGGCAGCTGATGTAGAGACGCTTGGAGATTTGGTCCAATTCAATAAGACAGACTTATTGAAGTTCAGAAATTTCGGAAAGAAATCGCTTACCGAGCTTGATGATTTGCTGGAAAGTCTGAATCTGTCGTTTGAAACCGATATTTCTAAATACAAATTAGATAAAGAATAAACAATGAGACACAATAAAAAATTTAATCACTTAGGTCGTACTGCTTCTCATAGATCGGCTATGTTATCCAATATGGCATGTTCTCTGATCAAGCACAAAAGAATCACTACGACTGTGGCGAAAGCAAAGGCGTTGAAAAAGTTCATCGAGCCTTTGATTACCAAATCAAAAGATGATACCACTAATTCACGTCGTGTTGTATTCAGCAACCTTCAGGATAAAATTGCAGTAACCGAATTATTCAAAGAGATCTCTGTGAAGATCGGTGATCGTCCGGGTGGATATACCCGTATTATCAAAACAGGTAATCGTCTGAGAGATAATGCAGAAATGTGCTTTATCGAATTGGTAGATTACAACGAAAATATGGCTAAGGAAAAAGTGGTTAAGAAGACTCGTACACGTCGTTCCAAAAAAAGCTGCTTCTGACAAAGAACCTGTAGTTGCAGCTGCGGCTGAAAAGGTGGAAAATCCTGTTGTGGAGGAAACTCCGGCAGCCGAAGAAGCTACTAAGGAAGAAACTGTGGAATAATAATTATAGTTCTTATATGCGAAAGCCACTTTTCATTCGGAAAGTGGCTTTTGTATTATAGCCTGTTCAGTAAAGTAGCAAATAAGGCGGTATTTTAGTTGGTAGGTTCAGCAGAAATTAGTTGCTTTGTAAGGGAAAGTTGTTTGAATCTAAGTACATATCACTATGAAATATATCATGCTGACCTTTTTTCTGTATTTTTTTCTATAAGTATAGCTATAGCTCAGAATGGTTTGTATGCCACTCTGTCCGATCTATATGCAGATAAGTATGAAGAGGTGACTCAACTATCAGTTGACAGACGTTCAAAAATACAGGCAGCAAGTATTATGGGAGCTGATTATAAAGTTTCTGTTCCTTCTGATAAAAAGATGAATAAGTATCTGAAAAAGAAATGTTATGCCGTGAAGCAGGATGATTCCTTCTATGTCAATTGCAAAAGACTTAAATACAAACGTTTTCGTTTTGGATATGGGTATGCACCTGCTTATTGGATAGATGGATGTATTTATTTTAAAGCTATTCCTGTAGGATCAGTAACTGCTCATGCTACAACTTCTATGAATGTGAAACTGGGTGGAACTGTAGGAGACGCTTTTGCTGCTTCAGGTCTTATTTCTCAAAGGGTATTTTATATGATCAATCCCGAAACCGGTAAAGCTGAATTTGTGGGAAAAGAAAGGATCTGGCATCTTCTCGAAGGAAATAATTCTTTGCAGGATAAACTGTTAGAGGAAGATAACGAATCTGCGGAGACATTGGAACCTTATCTTCTCGCGGTAAAATCCAGATAGGCTTTCAGTCTGTTTTAATCTGAATTATTTTGCAAATATTTACTCTATTGTTATATACACGTATAACAATAGAAAATTTCCCTGTAACGGCTATTTATTGCTGTGTTAGAGGTTATAGGGTTTTTATCCTATACGCATCTCTGTAAAGTATGATCCTTTTGTCCTACCTGTTTAACAATAATTTATATTATTGCCGTTTTATGTATAATATTTATCAAAATGTGAACAATATAAAGAAAACTCAATTCGTTTTTCAGTTTTCTGATTATCTTTGCCACTCTTTTAGAGAAACAAATTTAGTGAAATTTATAAACTCGGATGGATAGCAAAGAAATAGACTTTATTAAAGAATCTACAGAAAAATCTTCACGGGATTTACTAAAACAGACTATTATTGTCAGGGCATCTGCTGCTTTTGCCAAAGAAGGGATCCGGAATGTCAAGATGGATGATATTGCTGCTCCATTGGGGATGTCTAAACGTACGCTGTATGAGATCTTTAAAGATAAAGAAGAACTATTGACAGAATGCATGCTGTATCGTAAAGGGCTTTTCCGGAAAAGTATGGAAAGTGTGTATCACAATTCTAAAAATGTATTAGAGGTATTTATGATTGCTTACGAAAAGAGTATGCAGATGTACCATTCTACCAATAAGCTTTTTTTGAGGATATGAAGAAATATCCCAGGATACATCAGATGATTCATCAATCACGTGCAGATGACTATAAAAATAGTGTGGAATTGTTGCAGAAAGGAGTAGAGCAGGGATATTTTAGAGACGATGTCAATTTCGAGATAATAAATCTGCTATTACATGCTCAACTGGATGCTTTAATGGATATGAGTAATAAATTCTCTTTCACCGCTATATGTGACTCTATTATGTTCACATTCATACGTGGCATTTCTACAGAATTGGGAGCAAAGAAACTGGATAAATTTATTGAAAAATATAGGTCCAAGAGCACAGATGTTTCTGATAAGATAAAATAACAGTAAATAATCTTATATATAAAAAGATAGGTATGGGCAACATGAAAAGTTTAATAGGTAAAAAGATGATGCTTTTGGCGGGAGCATTTTTATTTGCATTTACCGTACATGCACAAAATGGAGGAGTAGTCACACTGACACTTAGTGAAGCTCTGGAAATCGCTTTGAGCGAAAATCCGACTATTAAGATCTCGGATCAAGAAATTCAATTGAAGAAAGAGGTGAAGAAAGAGGCTTATTATAATCTGATCCCTGAATTCAGTCTTTCCGGTAGTTATTCACGAACTTTAAAGAAACAAACCATGGTTATGGATTTCGATGGACAAAGTCAAACGTTAAAGGTCGGAAGCGATAACTCTTACAGTGGGGGGCTCAACATCAGTCTTCCGATTTTTGCACCGGCTTTGTATAAAACGATCAATCTGACTCAGACCGATATTGAACTGGCGGTAGAACAGGCCAGATCTTCCAGACTGGAATTGATCAATCAGGTTACTAAGGCTTATTACCAGCTGCTTCTGGCTCAGGATAGTTATGAAGTCTTGTTGCAGAGTTATGAAAATGCAGAGACTAATTTCAATATTGTAAATGCAAAGTATCAGCAAGGCACTGTAAGCGAATATGATAAGATACGCGCGGATGTACAGATGCGTAGTTTGTGGCCTTCGGTAGTTTCTGCTCAGAATGGGATCAATCTGGCGAAGTTGCAGTTGAAGGTTCTGATTGGGATCGATCCGGAGCTGGACCTTGGTGTGCTTGGTAACTTGAAAGACTATGAATTGAGCTTATTTGAAGATCAATTGAATTATGGATCTGTGAATCTGTATAACAACAGTTCGTTGAAACAATTGGATATAAATGCGGAACTTTTGAAGAATACGCTACAATTGCAGCGCACTAATTTTCTTCCGACTTTAGGTGCTTCTTTCAACTATTCGTATACTTCTCTGAATAATGATTTCAGGATTGCTCACTATAAATGGTATCCTTATTCTACAGTAGAATTGAATCTGACCATTCCTTTGTTCAAGGCAAGTGATTATTCGAAGACCAAACAAACTAAGATCCAGATGCTTCAACTGGCAGAGAATCGCGCCTATGCAGAGAAACAGCTGAAAGTGCAGACATCCAGTTATCTGGATAATATGGCTGCCAGTTCCGAACAGGTGTTGAGTAATAAAGAAAGCGTTTTTCAGGCGGAAAAGGGAAGAGATATTGCTCAGAAATTATATGAGGTAGGAAAAGGGACTATTCTGGAATTGAATGATTCGGAAGTTGCTTTGACTCAGACACAGCTCACTTACAATCAGTCTATATATGACTATCTGATCTCTAAAGCTGATCTGGATATGGTATTGGGAAATGATATGATTACAGAATAATATAAAATCAACATAATACAAAAAGGTATGAAAAAAAGTTTCCAATTAATAGCCCTGTTTACATTGGTTGTTCTGGGCTCTTGTAGCGGAGGTAAAGGAAAAGAGGATACTGCTTTAGCAGATGAAAAGCCAAAAGTTAAATTGTCGAATGTAACTTCACGTCCGGTAGCTCAGATCCAGGAATATACAGCGACTGTAGAAGCGGAAGTAAAAAACAATATTGCTCCAAACAGTCCGGTGCGTATTGAAAAAATATATGTGGAAGTAGGAGATCGTGTCGCAAAAGGACAAAAACTGGTACAAATGGATTCTTCCAATCTCACTCAACTTCGTTTGCAGTTAGAGAATACACAGATAGAGTTTAATCGTATTGATGAACTTTATAAAATTGGTGGAGTATCCAAGTCAGAATGGGATAGTATGAAGACATCTTTGGATGTTATGCAGAGCTCGTATAATAATCTGCTGGAAAATACTTCTTTGTTAAGTCCGATCAGTGGGGTCGTGACTGCCCGTAACTACGACAATGGTGATCTTTACAATGGTTCTACTCCTGTTCTTACAGTTGAGCAGATCACTCCTGTTAAGTTACTGATCAATGTTTCGGAACAATATTTCTCAAAAGTGTCGAAAGGCTCTTCCGTATCGGTAAAGATTGATGTATATGGAGATGAAGAGTTCGAAGGTAAAGTCGATCTTATCTATCCGACCGTTGATGCTACCACCCGTACATTCCCCGTAGAGATCAAACTGGCAAACCGTGATCAGAAAGTACGTCCGGGTATGTTTGCGCGGGCTACACTCAACTTTGGTACTGAAGACCATGTGGTGGTTCCGGATCTGGCGATAGTGAAACAGGCCGGTTCGGGAGACCGTTACGTGTATGTTTATAAAGATGGTAAAGTATCTTATAACAAAGTAGAACTTGGTCGTCGTATGGGAACGGAATATGAATTGATCTCAGGTGTACCAAATAATTCTCAGGTAGTTGTTGCCGGACAAACACGATTGGTGAACGGTGCAGAAGTGGAGGTGGAAAAGTAAACCTACCCTATTGCTGACTTTCGTTATAAGGGAGTATATATCTATTTGATATGCTCTGCTGCACAGGCAGCGAACATATACCATCTTAAAAGAAGAAAATAATTATGAGTTTATATGAAGGTGCGGTTAAGAAACCGATTATGACCTCCCTCTGCTTTGTGGCAGTAGTGATCTTTGGTCTGTTTTCTTTATCCAAATTGCCGGTCGACCTGTATCCGGATATCGATACAAACACGATTATGGTAATGACTGATTATCCGGGAGCCAGTGCCTCGGATATAGAGAATAATGTGACACGTCCGTTGGAGAATACACTCAACTCTGTCAGTAATCTGAAGCATATTACTTCCCGTTCGGCAGAGAATATGTCACTGATCACTCTGGAGTTTGAATATGGATATGATATTGACGTACTCACCAACGATGTGCGTGACAAGCTGGATATGGTGAGTTCCAGCATGCCGGATGATGCTGAAACGCCTATTATATTCAAGTTCAGTACAGATATGATCCCGATCGTATTGTTATCGGCTCAGGCTGAGGAAAGTACGGCAGGTTTATATAAAATATTAGATGACATTGTTGTCAATCCGCTGGCACGTATCCCTGGGGTGGGTACCGTATCTATTTCCGGTGCTCCTCAACGTGAAGTCTATGTATACTGTGATCCCAATAAACTGGAAGCCTATAGTCTGACCATCGAGACGATCAGTGCGATTATTGGTGCTGAGAATCAGAATATTCCAGGAGGTAATTTTGATATTGGTAATGAGACGTTTTCTCTGCGGGTCGAAGGTGAGTTCAACGATCCGAGAGAGATGGAAAATATTGTGGTCGGGAGTTACAATGGCGCCAATATATATTTAAGAGATGTAGCCCGTGTGGTAGATACTGTACAGGAACGTGCTCAGGAAACCTATACCAATGGTAAGCAGGGTGCAATGATCGTTGTGCAGAAGCAATCGGGTGCCAATTCGGTAAATATTTCTAAGCAGGTATTGAACGCGATGCCACGTTTACAGAAAAATCTGCCGAGTGACGTGAAACTTGGGATAATTGTAAATACATCAGATAATATTCTGAATACGATCGGAAGTCTGACGGAAACAGTATTGTATGCTTTGTTGTTTGTGATCATTGTCGTATTCCTGTTCTTAGGTAGATGGCGTGCTACGGTTATTATCAGTATCACGATACCTTTGTCTTTGATAGCCTCTTTCATCTATCTGGCTATCACTGGTAATACCATTAATATCATTTCGCTCTCCTCTCTGTCTATCGCGATAGGTATGGTGGTAGATGATGCGATTGTGGTGCTGGAAAATGTGACAACCCATATTGAACGTGGTTCGGATCCGAAACAGGCAGCTATTCACGGTACCAATGAGGTCGCGATTTCTGTGGTTGCTTCTACACTGACTATGATCGCCGTGTTCTTCCCATTGACTATGGTGAGCGGTCTTTCCGGTATCATGTTCAAGCAGTTGGGGTGGATGATGTGTGTGATCATGGTTATTTCTACAGTTGCGGCTCTTTCTCTGACTCCGATGCTGTGTTCACAGTTGTTGCGTTTACAGAAAAAACAGACCAAGGCTTTTAAAACGTTCTATGGCCCGATCCAGCGCGCATTGGATGGTCTGGATGTGTGGTATGGAAAACTATTGAACTGGTCTGTGCGTCATCGGGCTTTTATTATTATCGGATGTCTTCTTTTCTTTGTACTTAGTCTGTTTTGTGCCAGGTATATCGGAACAGAGTTCTTCCCGCCGCAGGACAACTCCCGTGTGGCTGTAAAACTGGAATTGCCTATCGGTACACGTAAGGAAATTGCTCAGGAACTATCTCAGCAGATTACTGAAGAGTGGATGAAGAAATATGAGGGTATCATGTTGGTTTGTAACTATACGGTTGGCCAGGCTGATACGGATAACCTGTATGCCTCTATGCAGGACAATGGATCGCATATTATTTCTTTCAATATCCGTTTGGTCGATCCGGCTGACCGTAAACAGACACTGGAAGAGGTTTGTGATGAAATGAGAAGGGATCTGGCTAAATATCCTGAATTCAATAAGACACAAGTTATTCTGGGAGGTAGTACCAGTGGTATAGCAGGGCAGGCAAGTGCAGACTTTGAAATATATGGTTATGATATGGAAATCACCGATAGCTTAGCTGCTCAGCTCAAACGGGAACTTTTCGCTATAAAAGGCGTATCGGAGGTAAACATTAGTCGAAGTGATTATCAGCCTGAATATCAGGTAGAATTTGACCGGGAGAAATTGTCTATCCATGGACTTAACCTTTCTACTGCAGGAGCTTATCTGAGAAATCGTTTCAACGGTTCCACAGCTTCTAAATACCGTGAGGATGGAGAAGAATACGATATCAAAGTACGTTATGCCCCTGAATTCCGTACCAGTCTGGAAAACATAGAAAATATCCTGATATATAACAACCAGGGACAGGCTGTCCGTGTAAAGGATGTAGGTAAGGTAGTAGAAAAATTTGCTCCTCCTACTATTGAGCGTAAAGACCGCGAACGCATTGTGACAGTATCGGCAATTATCTCTGGAGCAGCGTTAGGAGATGTGGTGAGTGAAGGGCAGGCAGTTATTGAGAAGATGGAAATACCTCTTGGGATCTCTATTCAGGTTGCCGGTTCGTATGAAGATCAGCAGGAGTCTTTCCAGGATCTGGGAGTACTTGCTATTCTGATCGTTGTATTGGTATTTATTGTTATGGCAGCTCAGTTCGAATCTCTGACCTATCCTTTTATCATTATGTTCTCTATTCCATTTGCATTCAGTGGGGTACTGATGGCGCTTTTCTTTACAGGAAGTACGTTGAGTGTGATGAGTCTGCTGGGATCTATTATGTTGATGGGTATTGTAGTAAAGAACGGTATTGTGTTGATTGACTATATCATTCTTTGTAGAGAGCGTGGTATGGCAATTCTTAACTCGGTAATCACTGCTGGTAAGAGTCGTCTTCGTCCGGTACTTATGACCACAGCAACAACTGTATTGGGGATGATCCCGATGGCCTTTGGTGGTGGTGAAGGTTCTGAAATGTGGAGTCCTATGGGGATTGCCGTAATTGGAGGTTTGAGTATTTCTACAGTTCTCACCTTGTTATTGGTACCCACTTTATACTGTACATTCGCAGGTACGGGAATCAAACGTCAGCGTAGGAAATTGAAGAAACAACGTGAGATGTCAGAGTATTTCGGGGCTCACAAACATGAGATAATTAGAAAATAAGATCCATTTGTTTGTCTGTTGGGAGGCCTGAGACACATCAGGTCTTCCAACAGACAAACGTTAATACCATATTTTATGAAATCTGTATTGATTACATTTGACCAGGCTTATTACGAACGTATGATTGCTTTGCTGGATCGGTTGAACTGTCGGGGGTATACCTACCTGGATCGTGTTCAGGGGCGTGGAAGTAAGACTGGAGAACCCCACTATGGAAGTCATGCCTGGCCAGGAATGAATTCTGCAATTATTACAGTTGTAGAAGATACGAAGGTTGATCCTTTGTTGGAAGCGTTGAGCAAGATGGATAAAATGACGGAGCAATTGGGATTGCGCGCGTTTGTCTGGAACATAGAGAAAACGATCTGAGAACAGATATATTTCTTAATTGAAAGGAGATTATCTCCGGCTGTGTCCGGAAATAATCTCCTTCTTGTTTCAAGGCCTTTTTGTATCTCTTTTTTCTTGAAAAGCTCTCTGTCCTCTTGTGCATACTTGCTCTGGGACAAACAAGAGGTTGTGGCCAAAATGAATCCGAAGTAGGGCAGCTCTGATTTGTTATATAAAAAAGTAGGGAATTCTGGCCATTTATTATGTGTGTTTCTAATAAACGGATATTTCGTCAATGAATAGATAAGGAGTTTTCCCTTCTCCGCTGTGTCCTTTAGGCAGTCCCGGAGTACGTTTGATTTTTATGCGTACATATTGTGTGGCTGTTGGTTCAAACTCTATGGTATAGGTCTCCACACTTTTTTGAGTAATGTCCGTATCTGCCGGAAAATCTTTGGACGAGATTTCACGAAATTGACTGCCATTCTCAGATACGGATACTACCAGACCAGTGGAACCCATGATCCAGGAGTTCATATCCACGATAGCCTGTGTAGTGACTTTTTGTATCGTCACTACATTTTCCAGATCTATAGTAGCTTCTACATCCCCTCCGATAAATCCGAGCCATCTTCCCGAAGAATAACTGTCATTCCCTCTCAAAGCATCTACCAACATAGGAGCACCTTCGTACTTATATCTTTCTGAGGGTTGTGAAGAGAGGCCGATCGGTTTCATGGTAGCGAGGTTAAAATCAATCGTTTCAGTGAGTACTTTACTTTTACCTGTAACCGGACGTATAGTCGCGGCCCGGAAGGTAGCAGATTCAGTAATGGATACCGGGCCGGTGTACAAGAATGATTTTTCTGTCGGTTCACTACCATCCAGTGTGTAGTAGATCGGCGCATCGTCTATGACAGATAATTCTGCTTTTACTGCCTTGTTCTCTTTATCCGGTGTAAAATCCGCTTTCAGGTCAAAGATATGTTTGGCATAATTATATCCTTCGCGTTCATATAGTTGCATTAATTGAGGCAATCTTTGAGTGAAATTTTTATAGTCCTTTTTTTCAGGCTGGGTCCATTGTACTTCGCTCAAGGCAGCCAGACGGGGAAGCAGCTTATATTCTATACGATCGCTGTCAGGAATATACTCAGTCCATATATTTGCCTGGGCTCCCAGGATATGTACTTTTTGTTCCTCTGTCAGCACCGG
>Ga0192241_10055_pt1 | contig 59653 bp, 57 predicted proteins | sample Koala_Koa27_I3_FD_131239 | JGI IMG/M metagenome (GOLD analysis project Ga0192241, IMG submission 131239) | Enriched cells from koala feces incubated with labeled cellulose particles, San Francisco Zoo, California, United States - Koala_Koa2-7_I3 ... | reverse complement strand
ACCGCGAAAACGAAGGCACCCCCCAGGCAGACAATGAATTTATCCCCCTCATCCGCAACCGGGGATACACCTTCACCATAGAAGAAGTAAACGGACCCGGCTACGACGACCCCGCCGAAGCCGCCCAATGCCTGCCCATAAACATAGTAAGCCGCATCCTCGTATTCGACGACGGCGGAATCGAAAACATCCTGTTCGACGGACAATACTACCTCGCCATCAGCCATGAAACCATGGAATTCGACAAAGACGCCGCCACACAAGTACTCCACATAGAAACAGACAACCCCCTCCAATGGAAAATCGAACAACAAGGCGGAACCAGTTGGCTACAGGTAGACCGGACAACCCCCGGCACAACCGACGACGGCAACATAGACATCACCGCCAGCGCCTACGATAACGCCAGTGAGCCTCGCAAAGCCACCCTGCTCATCTCCGCCGGAAAGCTTGAATATGCCCTACCCGTAGAGCAATCCTACCTCGACGCCATCTCACTCGAAATCATACACCCCGAAACCCGCGAACCCATCAACGAAGTACTCTTTCGCAGCAACCCACTCGACGGAGGAGGCTCAGCCTCCACCAACCCCCGGTTCACCGTCAAATGGAACGGCCCCCAATGCCAGGTAGATATAAGTATGCTCGGTAACGGCTCATCAAACTACCGGCCGGACTAACCTCCGGAGCCACCCTGAGCACCAACGAACAAACATTCGAAATCAACCCCGATGCATTCCAGCGGGCAGAAGTAGACCCCGAAACCGGCAACCCCTTCCTCGAAGAAGGAGCAGCCGTCACCTTCACCGTAGAAAACGGCCAGCAAACCGAAACCCGCACCATCTATATCCGGCATGAATGCATATCCATCGTCATTGACGACCCCCAACCCTTCTACTACATGGGCCACGAATACAACTTCCGCGTCCGCTCCAACACCACATGGGAAATCACCGGCGCAACCACCGAACTCCCCCAACTATTTATGAACACCAACGGACAAGACTTCACCTCCGTACTCAACACCACCGGAGGAAACGACAAAAAAGACGGCAACCAATTTACCGTACAAGTAGAAACACCCGCCCTCAACTCCAGTCTCCAGCTCTACGGAATAGGCAGGGCAGGGCGCAAAATGAAACTCACCTTCACCGACGATGCCGGCATAGCCCCACCCCTCACAAAAACCTTTATAGCCGTCACCCAGGACCCCAACTCCTACCGCGTACGCAACGGAGGAGGAAACTACACAGGAGGAAACCTGCCCGGTAGCTATGGCAAAATCACCTTCCCCATACGCAAACTCTTCTGGGCATGGGAAGCCGACCTCGAAACCGAACTCAACCCCGCCACATCAGGCCCCCTCAACCTCTCCGCCGAATTAATCTGGCAAACCTCCGCAGGGCTCATACAAAGCGGCGCATTTGAATTCAAAGACGAAGGCGGACAAAACGATTGGCGCGACTACTGCGTCAGCCTATGGAGTGACAACCGGCAGAACACCCGCGACCTGTTAGGCAATGCCCTCATAGCCATAAAAAACGGCAATGAAATCCTATGGTCGTTCCACATCTGGGTAACCGACTACTTCCCCGACAACACCCCCGCCATGGGAAAAACATTCACCAACACCGCCGCAGGCATCAACCCCGCACCCGTACATATGGACTACAACCTCGGAGCAACCATCTCCTACACCCAGTTCGACCCCCACCAGTCCGTCGTAGCCGAACCCATCGTATCCCCCGCCATAGGAGGACTCTACTACCAATTCGGCCGCAAAGACCCCATCCCCGGCCCCCGGCAACTATCCACTGCAGGAACACATACCCTCAACGAAAACAATCAGCTAAGTGTAGTAAACACCAATAACCAACGGGTATACACCACCTTCCAGACCGTATCCGAACCCAAAAACCTGCGGAATAGCATCCAGAACCCCACCATTTACTACACAGGTGTTGCCGGTCTGAACGACTGGTACACAACCAGTATAAGCCGGACCGACCAAAACGACTTCCTATGGACAGATAAAGAAGGAATGAAAGGCCTGTACGACCCCTGCCCGGTAGGTTGGAAAATAGGCAAAAATTCCCCTTCCGATTATGCAAATCTGGGAGATTATTACAGTTTCACGCCCAATAGAGGAACCTGGGCCAACCTCACCAACACCAACCGCTTCTATCTACCCTCTACCGGCTATCTGAGAAATCCTTCCGGCTCCTCAGGCACATACGCAGAACTAAGAAATTACATGACGGGCGGTTATCTCTTTGACTCTCAAATCGTAGACGGTGAGGCACTCGGCGTAAGAGACGATAATGAAGAGCTTAACATATCCTGGTTAGTTTACCGCGCCGCCGCCCGTCCCGTCCGCTGCGTACAAGACACCCACAATTGGAACAGCAAACACTACTAAAACATGAAAAAAAGATAGAGAAATATGGATTTAAAACAAATTATTCACTATAAAATTAAATGTCATGAAATTAAAAACAAGTATGGCTGTAGTTTTAGCAGCCAGTATGCTAAGCGCATGCAACAAAGATAAAGACGACACCCCAACAGTTGTAGAAGGAATCCCAACCTACGCACAGATTGAAATGTATCTGCCGGGGTATAATGAAACCAAAGGCCTCTTCCCGGATGGTACCGGAGGTACGGATAACGGAGGTACTGCCACCAAAAAAGCAGTCACCGAAGTCACCGTCTACGTGTTCAATGTAGTAGGCGTACTCGAAGCACAGGAAACCTTTACGCCCACCAACCCCCTGACCCCCGAACAACGAGTATTTAAGGCTACCACCGGTATGAAGTCCATCTTCGCACTGGTGAATATACTACCTGTCAATCTGCCCACTACCAATTTGAACAGCACCACCCTGCTCAATTTTCTGGAGTCCCTCAAAGACACCCCTGCACTAACCGGCTCCAATGCAATTGCTGTAGCCAGCAATTTCTGAATGTCCAACAGCAATGCAGAAACAGCCACTTTAGGTGAATGGGACGGTACGGGCACTGCCCCCTTGCCAATACAGTTGTCATTGATGTACACCGGATGGTTGCCAAAATTGGTGTTGAATTCAACCCCCAATCGCAGGAGCCGGTAGGAACCCTTATTAACGCCACTGACAACCCGGTCATGTACAAAATCAAAAACAACCCGGTACAAACCCGCCTTTTCTCCAGGCGCGACGACGGGTTTCTGGTCACCCCCTTCTACGACGAAGCAACCATCGTCCCCACCCGGTACTGGGGAGAAGCCGATGCAGCCTATAAAACAACCTCTGTAGGTACAGGCAATATATTTAACACTACCTCCATTGGCTACATGCTTGAAAACAGCAACAAAAAGCCACGAAAAGGCAACGCCACGTACATTGTAGTCCGTGGAAAATACGAACCCGCAGAGTTAGTAAATGCAGCCGGCGAGTCGCCTACCGCAACCAACCCCAATGCGACCGGCACATTTTACCGGGTAAAAAATAAAACCACCGATATATACACACCACTCTTTTACCATGCCGCACCCACCCCGGCTGCTACCGATACAGTCATGGTATATACCGATGGAATTGCCTATTACGACCTCTACATAACCGATACGGAGAATTCGATTGCAGATATAGATAAATATGTAATCGAACGCAACACCATGTGGTCCGTCACCATTGTATCCGTAAGCGGTTGTGGCGAGCCAAACGAAAATGAACTGCCCGCCGTTAAAAAGCCCGAAGACCCCCTCGATGTAGACACCTACCTACAGGCAGAGATCCACGTAGAAGATTGGATACCCCGGGCACAGGAAGGAGGGATCTAACGATTTACAAGAGGCTGATCCCAAAGTCCCTTGTTACCTGTTCCCCGCGAAGGCGGGGATCGCACCAGAACTGTAATGAAGTTCCAGCTTGTAAGCCAACAAGTCCAAAGGACTTGCATGTGCATAACCGCGGGTAACACCCGGGGTAGGTTGCACCCCATCCGGGGTGTAGAAAGAGTAGGTAGATGTTACCACGGGTGTTACCCGCGGTTATGCACATGAGACCCCATCCGGGGTCATGGCTTACCATTTATAACCCAATCCCCCAAAAAGCGGACTTTTGAGCCAACCTCATAAAGCGAAAGTTTTACACAGTCTTTCAGAAGGAAGAGAATAAAAACAAAAAACAAAAACATGAAACGACACCAAACACACCTGCCCCAAAATGCGCTGGCAGCAGTCTATCTCCTGCTTCTGTCAGTATCCTGCCTGAAAGAAGACAACGACAACTGCCGCGCTACGATCCGGTTACATTTCACATACACCTTCAATCCCGAGTACACAGACCTCTTCACAGGCCATGTCAACGACCTGTTCCTCTATTTCTTTGATGCCAACGAGGTCTACCACAAGCACATCCCAATAGACGCCACCCGTCTGGAACCCTCTAACACCCTCACCCTGGAAATAGAAGAAGGAGACTACAAAATAATAGCCATAGGCAACCCCGACCCCACCTCCTACCAATTAGACCCTGCCCCCGGTATGGACAAACCGGGAGTAACCCTTATAAAGGACACAAACGGAGAAATACCCCATGCCCACCGACCTGTTCTATGGCGCAGCCACGCTTACCGTCACACCAAATACAGACCAAACAATAGAAATACCCATGGTACGCGATACCAACAACATCAACATCCTGCTGGCCGCTTCCGGCAGCAGCGAAACCCCATCCGGTTCCGGCTATACCGTACGGATTACCAGCTCCAACGGAGCCATCAACTTCGAAAATAACACGGTACCTCTACCGGCTATATACAAACCAGTATATTCGGAAACCGAATACAAGAATGCCCCCTATCATCAGGCATATTTCAAAATATTCAAACTGGCCCTGGGCGACGACACCACGATTGAACTCTATCGGGACGGAAACCTGGAGCACTCCGACAAAGTAGTTCCCCTCATTACAGAGAACTTCCCAAAAGTACAAACCAACGAAGACCTGCTGCGCTATTGCGACTACCAGTTCGTGTATAAACCAGATGAAAAAGGAGTATATGTACTCTCTTCCATCACCGTAGGCGACTGGACCAGGCAATTCGACCAGCAAAGTGGCATATAAACATTTCAAACACTAAAAAACTCCCAACATGAAACAAATCCCCCTGATAACCGCTTTCCTGCTCTCCGGAATACTAAGTACCGGATGCGTAGATGAAGATCGTGACAAACATGGTGATCCCGGTGCAGAAGAAATGGACCTGGTAATAACCATCCATACTCCCCCCCACTATAACCACCCGTGCCCTCACAGAAGCAGACGAAACCCGGATTGCCACCTTAGATGTGATCGTATTCCGGGATAACGGCACCACATCCCCCGAAACCTATCTCTACAAAACCCACGCCACAGACTTTACCGTAAACGGCGACGAAACAACCGTAAAGATAGGCCTCAAAAAAAGCACAGCAGGAGAAAAGCACCGGCTGGTATTTATAGCCAACCAGGCCACCGAAATAGCCGCAGTAGAAAGCAACTGGGCCACCACAGATACAAAAAACGAAGTACTCGAAACCATCATTTTTGACGCCTACCCAGCCACAGAAACAGACGAAACCAAACGGGTGTGGGACAACACCACACCGCGCTACCTGCCCATGTGGGGAGAAGCCGACGCCACCCATGTAATAACCAATTCCCTGCTCGGCAGTTCCATCGGTACCATCCGGATGCTGCGGTCGGTAACTACAGCCGATATCCGGTTAAATCCCGATGCAGCCAATAATAATACGCCGCAATCGTTTCCCCACTTCAGGCTGAAAGACGTGAAACTCTACAACGTACCCCAGAAAGGATACACCGTGCCCAACCCCGACTACGTTACAAAAACCGCCAACACCCTGCTGGTGACCAGGCCCACCTACTCCGACACCTTTACCCGGAGAATTATCCATTACGTGGCAGACACCTCCCAGGGACAAGATGAAAATGGGATGAGCCGGGTCATCTATATACCGGACGCACCCAACCTCACCCAGGCCGGTGCGAATATAGACGATGCGGAACAAACCTGCCTGGTGATTTCCGGCTATTATGGAGACGGTAATACCACCACCGAAACCTGGTATCGCCTCGACTTCATAAATAGTTTATCTCCCACCGAAAACCTACGCTACGATATCCTCCGCAATCACTTTTGCAGTTTTTTAATCACCTCCGTAAACGGCCCGGGATACGACACCGAAGAAGAAGCATTTAATTCAGCCCCGGTAAACATAGAATCAACCGTACTGGTCTGGGACCAATACAACATGAGCGACATTATATTTGATGGAACCTACTACCTGGCAGTCACCAAAGGAGAATACATCCTAAGCCGCGAAGCGCAGGGTGCCCCCGATGAAGACAACAAACTAACAGTAGAAACCAATGCAGAAGGCTGGACCGCAGCCGTGTGGGGAAACAGCGAAGGAACCACAGCCGTGCCCAATGACCCGGTTACAGGCTCGCCCTGGCTCTCCATCACCCCCACCTCAGGCACCGGCAATCCAAACGACCCGGGAAGCATCATCAGCATCAACATGCCCCGCAACGGAGGAACCGCACCGCGCACCGCCTACATCCTCATCACCGCCACCTCCAAACTCAAATACATAGTACGTGTCACCCAATTAGCAGAAGAAGTACTAAAACTCACCCTGTACGACAAAGATATGAACGAAGTAACCCCCGGAGAAGTAGTAAACCGCGAAATATTCCCCTGGGAAGAAGAAGAAACCCTGGTCTACTACCTCGAATGGCTACCCAAAGAAGCCACCGTAGAAGTATTATTTCAAAATGGCAACAGCGCAGAAAACGGCCTGCTGGACACCCCTTTCTCCAATACCCCACCTCCCTCCGGAACCCCCTTTACCGACCCCGAAGGACGGAAAATGCTACTGTTTACAATCCCGAATTACGATAAAAAAGAAATAGACAGTGAGAACGACTTCGGATTTCCCAAACGCGGGTTTAAATACACATTCACAGTGAAACACGCAGCAGAACCCGATGTCGTAAAAAGTTATCTCTGGAAAGACGAACAAAAAACAGTACAGGTATTAAACACCCCCGCCGGCAAACAACAAGGCACCTACCCGGGCGTAAAATACCGCTACAACACCCCCTACCAACTGGTAGTAGACGATACGGAAGACGCATTAGACACCCAGTCCAAAAGCGACCTCCCCACACGGGTCAACACCGTGACAGACGTACGCGAATCATACCGCATTTTCAGGGTAAACACCAACACCGATCTATCACAAAGCAAGGGATACGATGGCCGCAAAGCCACCCTTCGGTTCATAGCCCCGGACGACCCCACAAAAGTATTTTACGAAACCGTAGTAGAAAACTTATACAACTACCCCAATTCCTACATGGCCACCACATCAGAAGGCAGCATTGAATTTCCACTACGTAAAGCCTTCCAGATATGGGAACACGAATTGCCCGGCGAACCACTACCCGGCGGAAATCTGCGTATGGAAGTAATATGGACCGAAAAAGACGGCCTGATCAGCAATATAAATATAACTCCCAACAGCGACATTCAAAAAAGCACAGCCCACGTTTATTTTTCCGGCAACACAGCAGATAATGTAGGCAACGCAGTAGTAGGATTATTTTCAGGCACTGAAATGCTCTACAGCTGGCATATCTGGCGAATCGACTACGACCCCAACGTCCCGGCCGGCCAGACAACCCATTCGCTTCCCGGTAATTTCATCTATATGGACCGGAACCTGGGAGCCATGGAAAACAACGTGCTCATAAATCCGCTACCCGCAACAAATGGCACCCGCATAGGCCTATACTATCAATGGGGCCGGAAAGACCCCTTCCCCGGGCCAAACGACCTGCACGACACAGACCGCGAGTATACCCCCGCTTACCGGCAGCCCGTATACAGCCCTTCCAACCGGCAACCGGCAACCCGGGAAATCGCCGCCGGCACACTCAACAACCTGAAAAACAGCCTGCAAAACCCTCACATTCTATATACCAGCCCCAATGAACCTTACGAATGGTTCACAACAGATGTAAACCACAGAAGAGACGACTTCTGGATGAATAAATATTGCGGTGCCAAAGGCATGTTCGACCCCTGCCCCGACGGGTGGCGGGCCCCTCATGATAAATTTCCGGCAGACCCGGCCGTAGGAAAGATTGCGTGTTGGGCACAATCTCCGATAGGCGGTTTCCACACCGATAATAAATTCGTATATGATATGCAATACGGCGTACCACCGTACCAGGGATTAGGGTATTATTTTTTAATATCAAAATTGAGTGAAAGGGGGATATTTCAACAAAACGATAACAGACACGAAGAATGGTATGGAATGACATCAGAAGAGATGATGCAATGGGGATTTATGGGCGGAAAACTCTACGGGTCGAACTTTGATGGAAGTAATCATGAAGGATATGCCAATGGTGGCACAGGAAAAGCAGCAGCCCGCCCTCTGCGCTGTATCAAAGACGACCCCACCTACTGGACCTCCCGCCAGCGCGCCCTGACCGAACAATACGACCACCGCGCAGTCCCCTGAAAACAGACTCCATGGGTTTTCCGTACCCATGATCCTCTCCTGGATAATCTTGTTTAAATACAGGATTAGACCTATCTTTAACTAACCTATTATTCGTTTTTTGACAACGCTACTATACCCAAAAAGTTCTCTCTTATCTACCGATAGAGAGAACTTTTCTTTTTCCGGTTTACTAACCACGGAATATCCATCCCGCGGTTAGTCACATACAACCCCTCACGGGGTAAACCTAATAGATAATAGATATATATAGAAAAAATAATTATAAAACAGGTTACTCCAGCAAATGCCCCGCCACATGATTGTTAGTTATATGTCTGATTATATATATCCTTTGCGTGCAACGTGAAGAAGAAATACCATGTAGGATATTTTCTCTTTTGATAAGACACATACCATAAACCTTTTCCATATCTTGAAAAATAAGGAGGTGCTTTATATTTCATTTTTAAATGGATGGTAGTTTCCATAGTTTGCGTCAAAGAATCTACATAGTTTGCTGCAAACTCTTCAAAACCAAAATACTCTTTTTCATAAGTATTTTTACTAATTCCTGAAGATAGCGTTTGGAGGTTTTGGTATAAATCACATGGGCCAGGCCCGCTCTTCCACTCATTTCTTATTAAATAATTCATGGATATATTACCGCATCTCTTTTCTTAGTTCATCCCCTGTTATACACTCCTGTAAATCTTCCTCTGTTAAAGGCAGGATTTCCATTTCTTCCTGTATACCATATTCTATCATGGGTTCGCTAATCCTACTCTTCTCAGTATTTGCCGGCTCGTGATTATATTCCTTTTCCATAAGTTAAACTGTTTGATTATTACCTGCAAAGATAAAAGATTTCGGATATGGCATGTTCTTTAATAGATAGTTTTATAACACTTTTCCCATCCTACAATTTATGTGTGCTCCCTCCGGAAATCCTCCACAATAGCACGCTGACGCTCAAAAAAAACCTGACGCTCCGGATAAGCAATCCCACAAATAGGATTTGAACAGCGAATCCATCCATCTACCCAATCCCGAAACACATAAAATATCTCAGAATTGTGGTGAATAACCGGATTAAACCCCTGCGCATAAAAAATACCACAACTTATATCCGTACTCTTCAACAAATAGATATCATTATAAAACGGCATATCCGAATAAAAGATCTGAATCTCCTGTCCCGAATCCAACTCCATGCCCCCTCGCAAATCACCTCTGCCACACGCAGTAAATCATCTACATCATTCAAAACAAATATCAACTCATCCTCCGAAATAAGACCTATCTTTCGGAAAAAAGCCAAATCCAGCGTAAAATTCCGAATCATATCACCATCCATAACAAAATTCAAATGCCCGATAGAAGCAAGCCTCCCTATACACACGTTTCACATCCCCGAACGCATCCCTATCACCCAACAGCGAAAAAGGGGGTATCTCCGCAAAACCATTGTTAAAATACAACCATTTCAAATGAGCAACTTTTAGCAACCATTCATAATTAAAACAACTAATCAAAGGTAAACTCCTGCAAACCCCCGTAAACTTCGAATAACCCGCCCCGGCCACCTGCTCAAAAACATCACACGTGGTATTCATCGCATATAAATACCCATCCTGCACCGGTAAACGATCACTCCTCACAAGACCCATCGGATACCTATCCACACATGAGCCATCCATCATTAAATCCTGGCATGAAACAGAAAGAACATCAGTCACCCGTACCAACTCATCCCACGAAAAAGACCTTTCCCCCCTCAATTTACGATAAAAAGTATTCCGTTTCATACCCAGCATACCTGCCACCAACTCCATCCGGTTAGCATCCTCCGGAAATTTTTTGCAGATAACCGTATTCAACCTCTTAAGTAACAATTGATAATCCATAGTACTATAATTTTTGAAGAGTAACAAAAAATCAGCCTCCCAGCTCCACCTTAAAAGCCTCAAGAGCCTTACGCTGCACATCCATAAACACCCGTCTCACATGCGTCCCCGTCTGACTGATAAGCGTAGTAGAATGTCGCCAGAAATCAAACCACCTACCCATCGTATTACATACATCCACGCTCCGGGTAACCACCGGATTAAGCGGACTCACATAAAACACTCCAAACCGGACCCGATCACTCTGCACCACATACATATCACCCGGTAAAAACATATCCGTACAATAAATCTACACCTCTTTTCCCCCTTCCACATACCCATTCATACAAATCTTCTCAAACAACTCCAACCCATTTTCAATCTCCAGAGCAATACGTATAGCCTCCTCCCTGGTAATACGACCCGTCAGGTAAAAGCGTTTAATACTATTAATATAATTCTCCACCACACGGTTACTCACAATATATGCAGACTTCTTCAGCGAATGAACAGCCGAAATATACTGCTCCATTAATACCTGCTCTTCGGGAGAATAAACAATATCGGACAAAGCAGTCACCGGCAAAGTACCTTTATAGAAAAAAAGCCGCTGATACTCCCAGAAGCGGGCCACCCAACTAAAAGACGGGTTCAAAATATCAGGAAACGTATTGCAGGTAGCATAAAAAGTAGAATCATCAGACCGTGCAGCCAGCGAAAACAACTCTACCGGCCATGCAAATATCTCATAGCTTTCCTCACCACACAAAGACAAATCAGGTTGAATAAACTCCATAGGAAACCTCGTACTACGGCTACAGGCGGTAAAAATCTCATCTACCGGAATATCCAGTTCCCCACAGATAACCGCTATCTCTTCCACCGTAAAAGGAGCATCACCCGACAACCTGCGGGACATTATAGAAGGGCTCAAACCCAAAACATTCGCAATTTTTCTCTGATAACCCTTTTGGTCATTATACCTTAAAGCCAGAGCCAGCTTCAAATTCTCTAACAATTCAACATATTTCATAAGAGGACGTTTTTATAATTACAAACCAAAACTAAAACATCCCATCCAAATAACTCTGGCAAATTTTACAAACACACCTCTCCCAAAAACACATAATTACAAACAAAAAAAACACCCCCACCCCCACCACGGATAAATATCCCGGATAAACACAACAAAACATACCCCAAATCCCCCGTCACGGTTATCAGGACATATATATGGACACAGCCACGGACAAATAAAAATCAGGAAACCCTAAAGAGAAGATAACATCTGCGACAGATAACCACGCTGCCGCTGGAAAAAAACAGAACGCTCCAGTTCATTACTCTCCGTAATCAACATAGACGATTTCAACATAGACCTGAACCAACTCTTAAAACTATCAAACGTCTTGGAATTAACCGTCGCCAGAGGATACAACCCCAACATATACACACACCCACAATTAATATTCGTACTCTCAATAAACATAAAATCATTCTTCACCGGCCTTTGCAACACATAAATAGCAATCTTATTACCCGTCTCAGGTATTCTACCCGTTATACAAATCTCTTCAAAAGAGGTAAGCAATAAAGAGAGATCCTCACACATCTTCAAAACATCCTCATACGAAAAAACATTCATCCTATAAAAAAGACAAATCATATCACACGCCTCTTTCAACATCTCCGGAGACACAATATAAACAGACGACTTCATAGCAGTGACTGCATGGACAAACCGGTTAATCACATCTTTGTACTCCCTGTTCTCCCTCGCCTCAGCCAAAGATGGAAACTCGAATGTACCCAGATTATGAGACCATATATAAAAAAACAAAATCCTCGCCCATTCCCGGTTATACCAAAAAATCGTTGGTAAAGAGAGTGTAGCAAGTCCCATAGAAGACTCATCCGATTGACAAGCCAATCGATAAATATCCTGCACCCTCTGAATATTTTCCTCCACTCCATTCAACTGATATTCGTAACCAAACAACTCCAGAAAATTCTGCTTATCATCCTTAGGCGCATACATCCGGTCCAACGAAAGCCCAAACTCCCGTGCCACATCAAACACCTCAGACAAACTAAACTTAATATCCCCGTTCAGCCTCCTCTGTATTCCCCTGCGTTCCATCCCCAACCTCTCAGCAATCAACGAAGAAAAATCCTCAACCCCCGGATATTTATCCTTCAATTGTTCCCTAATCCCCCCAAAAACCACATCATACTCCATAACATATAAAGTTAAAGATTGAACACAGATAAATAAACCCCTCAAAGATATTAAGTTTTTCTAACTTTTCATATAACCTCTTTCCCCTCTGAGTTGAATATAGAGAGAGAATTTACAAAGACTTTCCCTTCATAAAAGCCTCAAAGAAAACATCCCGATACGAATTACCGATAGCTATCTCGTACTTCTTAATAAACACATCATTATTATCAAACGACTCAATCTGATTCTTATTCACGATGTAGGAACGATTTATCCGCAGAAAAGTATTTTTAGGTAGTAATTCATGGATGTTCTTCACATTCATACGAGTGATGAGGCGTTGTTCATCTAATTGGATGATCACATAATCCTTTAGTCCCTCAATGAAAAGGATATCTTTTAAGTTTACTTTGAAGAATCGTCTGTCGGACTTGGCAAAAATACATTCATCCTCCACATTATCCACACTCTTTTTATCCTCATCCAGCAATAGCGAGTGATAAGTGATTGCCTTGTCTACAGCTTTCCGAAACTTAGCAAAGTCAACCGGCTTTACCAGATAGTCTATAGCATCCACCTCGTAACTATCGAGCGCATACTCGGAATAAGCCGTTGTAAAAATAATCAATGTATGTTTCGGGATGGTGCGGGCAAATTCGATACCATTTATTCCCGGCATTTGAATGTCCAGAAACACCAGGTCTACCTCCTTCTGTTCCATGAAAACGGAAGCCGTCTTTGCATTGCTGAACGTATCTAAAAGTTCCAACTGAGGTATCTGGGTTACCAGCTTTTTTATTCCCTGACGAGCGATGGGCTCATCATCTACAATAATGCATGTCATAATTTTAATGCTAAATTAACGGTATAAGTTGTATCAGTTTTTATCTGTTCCAATACATAATTTTCTTTATAAAGCAAGTCCAAACGGCGTTTTATATTTGCCAGACCAATTCCTCCTATCTTTTTTTCTGCCTGATCCTGCGATATGGAGTTCTCGCAAATAAACTCCAGGTTATTATTGCGGACAGCAAATGAGAGATGTACATAGGATACTCCCCCATCGTTATGATTGTGCTTTATGGCGTTCTCAACAAACGGTATAAAAAGCAAAGGAGCTACCTGTACATGGTTTATGTCTCCCCTCTCTGATATCATGTATTCAAATTCATCGCGCCTTGTTTTCTCTAAATCCAGAAAATCTCTTAAAAAACCGATATCGGCACTCAGGTCTACCTGGTCACGTGTACTGTCTGTCATTTGATAGCGTAACAGATCATCCAGTTTAATAAGTATCTGGGATGACATACGGGGATTTTCGTCTATCAGTATATTTGCATTGTTCAACATATTGAAGAGAAAATGCGGATTTATCTGGCTTTTGAGAAACATTAGCTCTGTAGCTAAAGTGGCTGCTTTCAGTTCTTCTGCACGTTGATTATCTTCCAACCATTTTTTGAATGAGAAAAATGCTGATACGGCTACAATCTGCAAAGCAAATGTCAGTGCGGATGTCAGCAACATCAACCACATATTCCCAGGCTGACTCAGCAAAAAATCAAGTCTCGTTTTCTCCACTATCGAATATATGACAAGCATGATGAGTACACAAAGGACAATGAGCACAATAACCGACAGGATATATTTCAACCTCTTACCTTTCTCTAAATAGCGAGGCACGAGCACATAAGCGTTGGGATAAATGGTCATATTTAGAATCAAATACATTCCCAGAAATCCGATAAGAAGATCTGTAGAAAAATGGAGTTGCCCAGGAACCGCACAGAATATATCGGCGGCATAGATCAATGCAAATAACTGTACCAGCACATGCCTGTGAACATGGTATTTTTTGTCGGACAGATAATATAATATAGCCTGTTTTTCTTCCGGATTTGTCATAACTCTGATATATTTATGAGTTGAAGCATCGTTTTACCTCCCTCTATAAACAAAGAATACCTGTTCGGATAGATAAGTTCTAACCGCTTACGTATGGCAAAAAGTTCGTTATCCAACAACATTTCCTGATAATCGGACTGACATACAAAGATTAGTTTGGAGTTTTCCGTATGAAAACAAATTTCTAAGAGTGTGGTTTTATGCTCCATTGCTCTGTCAACCGATTGCTGGATGAACGGAATAAACAACATAGGAGAAACAAACACATCCTTGGTTACAGTTTTATCGTCAAGTTTATAATGGAGGCCTTTGCAATACAGCCGGCTTAATTCCAAATACTCTTTCAGGAAATTTATTTCACTCCTTAGCAGTACTTTATCTCTCCCTGAGTCGTATAACTGGTATCTTAACAACTGTCCTAATTTCATTAGCATCTGGTATGCTTTTGCAGGTTCAGCTTCCACAAGAACAGCCGTCCGGGTGAGAATTTTGGATAAAAACGCAGGGGATATCTGTTCTTTTAAGCGGTTTAATTCCGATTTTATATTCTCTTGCTCCATGCGGCTGGCACGCTTATTTTCCTGCACCTGATACTTGAATAATATGGTGGCGGAAGTTCCAAGTATGCAAAGCATGTTTATTACAGATGTAGGAATATACTGAATAAACACCAGTAAATTATACGAGGTTATTTTCGGCGGTAATCCCCAATGTACCCGTGCTATATTCTCCATCGCCATCAAAGAGAAGATTTGAAAAAAGATAGTAAGAAAGAGACACAACAAATACGCCTTGTAGTTTTTATTGATCAGATACCGGGGCACAAAATAATAAATATTGACATACAGTGATATCACATATACAGTCATGGTTATAAGACTAAGAGTAGAAATGGAACTTCCGATACTCTCCATACTATCTCTGAACATATAAGATGTTTGCCGGTATGATATCAAAGCGAATGCGAGAATAAACAGGATATGCCTCCATATCCTGTATTTAGGTTCGACAATAAGCTCATATAATTTCGACTTTAACATGTTCCTGTTTTTTAATGAGACGCAAAGATAGATTAAAAATCAAGCCTGTACGTTACGTTGAAGAGGGAATTCTTCAACCAGTGGGGGTTTATCATTTCGGTTTTCAAGTTGTATTCGTGTCCAAAATATTCTTTATAACTGGTAGCATTGGTTTGTGTAGGTTTACTCTCTTGTGTAAATACGTTTATTGAAGACAAGCGGCTAAAAATTGGCATTACGAAAATGTATACCTGTTTCATGATAGATGCATTTTATAAAGTTGCTACTAATTATTATTTAATTACTTATCGCTTTCCTGAAAAAGAACTTCTTACCCCTCAGTACCACGACCGTTGCCAGTATACATAAAAGCACCGTCTGGATAATCTTACTGTCAGGATGCGGAGCGAATAACTCATTAAAAAGTCCTGCAGTGATATGAAAAACGATAGCCACCATAATATTACGTCCTGTTTTGTAATACAACCAGTTCATTAAGATGACAAACGGGATCATACTCACTAAAAAATTCACACCATATATCCATCCTTCATGCACCAGATTACTTTGGTAATAATCCCTGATCATTGAAAGTGGCATGTGCCATATTCCCCAGAGGATTCCAAATAAGAGAGAAGTATTGAACAAGTTGAATTTGCTTCTCAGGCTGTCTGTTCCATAGGAATGCCAGGCCAGTTCTTCAATGACGGGGCAAGGATCAACAGAAACCACACAGGGAAGATTCCTGATGAGAAAGTAAAATTTCCTGTAATGATAAATTGTTCAGGATGATATCCAAACAGTAAAGAAATTCCCATAGCCAACATAATACTAAACGGCATGATCAGGCAGGTCAGCAGGGCATACCCCGGTTTTATATCCTTAAAATTGAAGAAACGTTTAGATATATCCCGGCGCAGCTCCCTATTTCCATCGGTCATCCAATAGACCACACCTAACGGAGCCAATAGTCCGGTACAAGCCAGGATACTCGCCATTCGGAGATACTTATCCTGATAAGGTTCTATCCAGCTTATTTGCCCGGCAGCAAACCAAAATACCCACGGGATAAGGGTGGATAAGATAAAGAACAAGGCGGGCTTATTATACTTGCTTACTACTTTCGGATTGGCTATTAATGTTTTCATTTTCACTGTATATGTTTGTATGTATACTTCAAAAATACAGGAGAATAGCACACTGATTTTTAATTTGAGACGAATAGAGGAGATTTAGAGATGGAAGAGGTTCGTTTGTATACCAGGAGTGTCATATAAAGGCTTCTACATAGCATTTTCATACTTAATTTCCGAACAAATATAGGATAAAAATGGATGCCTTTACATTGTGGCATAGAAATCATAAAAATTTAATTTCTTATCGATCTTAGGCTTTAAAAACTGTTTAACCAGATAAAAAACCTCTGGGTTTTCCGGCTGAAATTAGATTAAACGTTAAATCTATAAACCTGCTACCATCTGCAAAAGTTATAACTATAATAACTTTAAAATTTAAAAACATGGCACATGACTATTTAATCCATAGCAATGAGGTTCATTTAATCAACCAGGAAGAGATACATAGAGCGATTACTGAGATGATCAATCAACTGCATGTAGCAGCCGGGTCAATAGACGGATTTGACATCTATAAAGTAGTGGAAGCTTACTTCACCAACCTGGACAAAAGACATGAGATTAATGAACTATTAAATATTCCGCAGGATGCTGAATATTATGCAGAGGCTCCATGCGAATGTAAGGGTACAGAGATAGAAAATAGCGCAGAAAGCCATTTTTATTTCTAAAACAAACAATAAATTGTTCATCTATATTACATGTAAGTCAAAAGAAAGATTGACCTAAGTGAAATCCGGAATCCACCTAAGTGCAGTTTTAAAAACACTCAGGTGGATTTTGTCTTTCCATAAAAAGAGGCTTTCCTTCCTTTAAAGCATAAAAAAAAGCCGGCCATATAGGCCGGCTTTCTATAGAGACAGGAAGAATCTTATTTTCCTGACAGTTTTTCTTTCAAAGCTGCTAATTCTTCGATATCACCTAAAGTAGTTTTTTCTACTGAACCTGTTACCATTGAAGAACCTTCATCTTCTTTCTTGTTACGTTTAGCAGAAGCCTTCTTTTCACCTGCAGCCTCTTTTTTAGCGCTCTTTTGCTCATCTTCGTGGATGCGGCTGTGAGAAAGAATGATACGTTTAGCTTCTTTGTTAAATTCAATTACTTTGAATTGTAATTTTTCATCAACAACAGCCTGTGATCCGTCTTCTTTTACTAAATGTTTCGGAGTGGCAAAACCTTCTACCCCGTAAGGTAAAGAAATCACAGCTCCTTTATCCAATACTTCAATGATGGCTCCTTCGTGGATAGAACCTACAGTGAAGATAGTTTCAAATACATCCCATGGATTTTCTTCCAGTTGTTTGTGGCCTAAGCTCAAACGACGGTTTTCTTTGTCGATCTCCAATACCTGAACTTCGATTTCTGCACCGATCTGAGTGAATTCACTTGGGTGTTTGATCTTTTTAGTCCATGACAGGTCAGAAATGTGGATCAATCCGTCTACACCCTCTTCGATTTCTACGAATACACCGAAGTTTATGAAGTTACGAACTTTCGCAGTGTGTTTAGAACCTACAGGGAAACGAGATTCAATATCTTCCCATGGGTCAGCTTTCAGCTGTTTGATACCCAATGACATCTTACGCTCGTCACGGTCCAGGGTCAGGATCACAGCTTCGATCTCATCTCCTACTTTCACGAAGTCCTGAGCACTACGCAGGTGCTTAGTCCATGACATTTCAGAAACGTGAATCAAACCTTCTACGCCTGGAGCGATCTCGATGAACGCACCATAGTCAGTCATTACAACCACTTTACCTTTTACTTTGTCACCCACTTTCAGTTCAGCATCCAAAGCATCCCATGGATGAGGAGTCAGTTGTTTCAGACCAAGAGCGATACGTTTCTTTTCATCATCGAAGTCAAGAATAACAACGTTGATCTTCTGATCAAGCTGTATAATCTCTTCCGGATGAGAAACACGTCCCCATGAAAGGTCTGTGATGTGGATCAAACCGTCTACGCCACCCAGGTCGATGAATACACCGTAAGAAGTGATGTTTTTAACGGTTCCTTCCAGTACTTGTCCTTTTTCCAGTTTAGAAATGATATCTTTCTTCTGTTGTTCAAGTTCTGCTTCAATAAGCGCTTTGTGAGATACAACAACATTTTTGAATTCCTGGTTGATCTTAACAATCTTGAATTCCATTGTCTTACCTACAAATACATCATAGTCACGAATAGGTTTCACATCAATCTGTGATCCTGGTAAGAATGCTTCAATACCAAATACATCTACGATCATACCGCCTTTCGTACGACATTTGATGTAACCTTTGATGATTTCGTCTTTTTCAAGCGCTTCGTTTACACGATCCCAGGAGCGTGTAGCACGTGCTTTTTTGTGAGAAAGGATTAATTGTCCTTTTTTGTCTTCCTGGCTTTCGATGTAGACTTCTACTTCGTCACCAATTTTTAGATCCGGATTGTAACGGAATTCAGACATCGGTACGATACCGTCTGATTTGAAACCGATATTTACTACAACCTCACGTTTGTTCATTGTAGTTACAGTTCCCATAACTACTTCTTTGTCCTTAACGGTATTCAAAGTTTCGTCATACGTTTTTACAAGATCGTCCTTACTTACATCACTGTAAGTTTCTCCTTTTTCATAGGAATCCCAGTTGAAATCTTCAACCGGAGCAATGTTTTTTAAATTTTCCATTCTTTAATTGTTAATACTAAGATTTCTTTAATTAATAAGTTAGACATTATATTGTCATTCTCAAAAAGCGAGGCAAAGGTAATGTTTTTTTCTGATTTTCAAATGCTTTAGCACAAAAAAACAGGGTTTAACGCCCTGTTTTCTTATATTGGTTCATCCTGTTGCTTTTTCTTATATAATTGTCTGATCCAATGATCTATACCTAACAGGATAAATACTAAACCTCCAATATATAGATAGAATGAAGAGAAGGATACTTCCGGGAAAGAAAAGTTGACTTTGTCCACCTCCAGACGGAGAAAGGCGAAGATCGCTAATCCGATCATCAGGCAGGAAGCCACAATAATAGAAGCCAGGGCCCACCGTTCATTTCTTTTTTTTATACGGACCGCTTCCATCAAGACTTTTCGCATCATAACCTGACGAAAAGAGTCCGGCAATTCCTCCTGCGGTAAATGCTGAAACAAGACATTTAAAAAATCCTTTTCCTTTTTATTCATATGCTGTCCTTTCCATTTCTTTTAATAAAACAAATAACTTTTTCCGGGTCCGGTGCAGTCTGGTTTTCACATTCGACAGAGACAAATCTGTTATTTTCATTATCTCTTCTACTGTTTTCTGCTCCATATAAAAAAGTAAAATAAGGGCCCGTTCCTCCGGAGACAACTGCAATAAAGCCTTTTCCAATCTATTGATTTGCTCTGATGAGCCGGCTCTTCCCATCAGTTCTGCTACTTCTTCCTCTGAAACATGCTGAATCCATGTTTCCTCCAGGGCAAGAAATTCATATTTTTTCTTCCGGGTTGCCGAAATAGCCGTATTATACGCAATCCGGTAAACCCAGGTGGAAAAAGAACTATCTCCCTTAAATTTATCCAGATTCCGGAAAACCTTCATAAAAACATCCTGCGCCAACTCTTCAGCATCTTCTCTGTTCTGAACAACTTTCAGAATCAGTGAATGAACAGGGCGACTATATTTATCCAGCAGACAGGCAAAGCATGCCGTATCCCCTTTTTGTATCCGTTGAATATAGTATGTGTCGGTATACAACTCCATTATACTTAATGGACGCAAGGTTTTTTCAAAGGTTACAGCTTGCTGAAACAAAAATAAATTTATTTTTTTGTTATTCCTTGTAACCTGGAGAAAATGACTGCGTCAAATAAGCAAACGAAATAATTAATCATTAAAAGTTTATAGCTATGATGGATTTTCTTACTGCTCCCCTTGTTGTCGGGATTGTCTGTGCAGGGATATATGGTCTTTTCGAATTATTTGTCCGTAAGAGTGAACGGTTAGCGATCATTGAAAAAATCGGTGATAAATTAGACGCTTCTGCCTTTGAAGGAAAGTTAGGTTTACCCAGCTACATTAGAAAGTTTTCTTTCAGTTCTCTAAAAGCAGGCTGTTTATTAACCGGAATAGGATTAGGTTTATTAGTCGGATTTATAATAAACACAGCGCTTGCCTATTCGATGTCCTATGAATATAACCAGGATTGGAATAGTTGGTTTCATAGTGAGATAGCCGGGACAGCATACGGAGCTTCCGTCTTGTTCTTCGGTGGAATAGGCCTGATCATCGCTTTCATTATTGAAATGAAGTTATCGAAAAACAAGCAGGAGACCAAAGAAAAATAAAAGACTTGTTCTTTTTAATTAAGAAGAACTGGTTTATCTAAAAACAAAAGGCTTTCCTGTGTAGGAAAGCCTTTTGTTTTTATGACCATTTACGGATCATAAATAAAGTTCTCCGAAAAACTCCGGACAGTGGAAATCAGGTGCCGGAAGATCAATTGGGCTCCAACTTAAGTAGTGAGGTGCATCTGTATCATCTGCACACTTGTACAAGTTACCTAATATTTTTTCCGGCAGATTATCCGGATCCAGTCCCATTAATTCCAACGGAATAGATACGACTAACTCCCAGGAGAACACTCCACGTTTTTCCTGAAATGGTTTGTACTCTAATTTAGTATACCGGCGGATAGACAGATATTCATCCTGTGATAACGGCTGTTTGACATCCCGTGACTGCCTGCGGGCAGCATCACAGGTTCCTATACAGTTGAATTCAAAATTCATGTACTCAGGATCATCCACCTTTTTCATAAAAAATTCAACACAACTGTCCTTATGCACTGGTGAATTGTCTGTATCATATACCGCTTTTAACGAATTCCCTCTAACGAAATAGCGAATATACAAATTGACATCAGTGCGGGCAATATCGAATACAACAATAGGCTTGTAAAGAAATTCTTTCCAGTTCACAGCCTCAATGTACTCCCGGCACGCCCTGTTCTCTAACAAATAGCCTACGGACGAAAGATCTAACACATCCAGGGTTACTAAATACGGAATTTTGAGCTTCTTCATATTATTTTGAAATTTGTAATAATGGAATCTGGTAGTAAAATGTCAATAGCACTGAAACAGCCCCTAACACCGATAGGATGATAATAATAGAACCCACAATACGATTTAGCATCCATATCCCCCGGACATTGAACCACCGTCTTACTTTTGATACTATGTATGTTATACCGAACCACCACAACAGGGCACCCAGTCCGATACTTAAAATTCCTCCTACTAACATAAGAACTGAATATTCTGGTAAAATAAAACCAAAACGTGCAAATAAACCAATATAAAGCAATACAATTAATATATTACTAAGGGTCAGGAGAAATGCTGTTATAAAATCCTGCGTATATGACAATTTGTTTTCCCTTTGTTTCTTCAGGATCCTAACCGGGTTTGAATTAAAAATATAAAACCCGAAAAATCCGAGAACAATACTTCCCATCAGTTGCAGCGGGGCCTGGTTAGCTTCCACGAAATTCACAACGACCCCCCATCCCAAGGCAAGTCAGAGCTGCATATATTACATCAGACAGAGTTGCTCCTAAACCGGTGATAAAACCATGCCAGCGACCTTTGTTCAATGTTCTTTGTATACAAAGCATACCTATCGGGCCCATTGGGGCAGATACCAGTATACCAATAATAAGTCCTTTACTAAACAATCCCAGCATTAATTCTATCTGTCCACTTAAATTCGTGTACAAAGATACATTCAAATATATATAAAAAATGCAGAAAACTAAAAAAACGCACTTAAATCTCTCTAATAAAAGCGTCTAATCTGTTATAAAAAATGGTTTTTTAATTAAAATGCGTGAAAATAGTCTCTTTTATATAAGGACGAAATTTCTTTCAGGGCTTAGACCTCGTTTATTTTTCTCCTTTCACCTCGTTTATTTTTTACCGGACATTTCGTCAACTTTTTGCTGAGATCTCGTTTATTTATTTTTGACACTTCGCTTATTTTTTGTTCACTCTTTGCTTATTTTTCGTCAGACAGGTCGCTTATTTATAGGGACACACCTCGTTTGTTTTTTAATTCGTTCCTACTATTTATCCGGGAAAAAGGCTCGGGGTCTAAAAGAAAAATAAACGAAGTGTGAACAAAAAACAAACGAGGTGTGTCCCTATAAATAAACGAAGTGTTCCGGATCCTGGTGAAGCATCTGCTAAAAGAAAAAGGAAGAATTATGATTTTGTACCATTAATTTGAAGTTTAATTAAGTAGTTCTGGCTATCTTTGTCACTCAATTTGAGGGGGTATCCCATAACTTTTTGAAATGTATCAATAAATCAACAATATGATCCTATTTTTCAAATCCTCAACAAAGACCGTACTGGCAGTAGAGGCTGTTCATTCTTTCTCTCCGGAAGAAACTCAAAAATTAATCTGGTTATTTAGCAACGCCACTCCAGTACAGTCGGAAACACTGGAAGGATGGTTTGTAGGTCCACGCCGGGAAATGATCACACCATGGAGTACAAATGCTGTAGAGATCACCCAGAACATGGCACTGACAGGAATTTCACGTATTGAAGAATACTTTCCTGTAGCTTCTGCAGAAGCAGATCATGATCCTATGTTGCAGCGGATCTATAATGGATTAGACCAATCTCTGTTCACGATCAGTAAAGAACCGGACCCGATCATCCACATTGATGACATTGCTTCCTACAATGTACAGGAAGGTTTGGCATTAAGCGAAGATGAGGTAGCCTATCTGAATGAGGTCAGTGAAAAATTAAACCGTAAACTTACGGACAGCGAAGTGTATGGATTCGCCCAGGTGAATTCCGAACACTGCCGTCATAAAATATTCGGAGGGACTTTTGTGATTGATGGAGAAGAAAAAGAAAGTTCTCTTTTCAATCTGATCAAAAAGACTTCCGCTGAGAATCCTAATAAATTAGTATCTGCTTATAAAGATAATGTAGCCTTTAACGAAGGACCGGTAGTCGAACAGTTTGCCCCTCTGAGCGGAGACAAACCTGACTATTTCGCGATCAAGGATATTAAGACTGTGATCTCTTTAAAAGCAGAAACCCATAACTTTCCGACTACGGTTGAGCCATTCAACGGAGCAGCTACTGGAACCGGAGGAGAAATCCGGGACCGTTTAGGTGGAGGTAAAGCCTCTTTACCAATTGCAGGAACAGCCGTTTATATGACCTCTTATCCCCGCACAGAAGGAGCAAGAGAGTGGGAGAAAGTGTTTGATCCCCGCCCATGGTTATATCAGACACCTGAGCAGATTCTGATCAAAGCTTCAAACGGTGCTTCTACTTTCGGAAACCATTTTGGTCAACCCCTGATCTGTGGGTCCCTTCTCACTTTCGAACATGAAGAAAACGGTAAACAATATGGTTACGACAAAGTAATCATGCTGGCCGGAGGAGTAGGCTATGCAAATATGCGGGACGCACTGAAAGGAGAACCTAAACCAGGGGAAAAAGTGGTGGTTATCGGTGGTGATAATTACCGTATTGGTATGGGTGGAGGAGCTGTTTCTTCCGTAGATACCGGACAGTACACCAGTGGGATTGAGTTAAATGCTGTGCAAAGGGCGAATCCGGAAATGCAGAAACGGGCGGCCAATGTGATCCGTGCCATTGCTGAATCCAATGAGAATCCAATCATTTCGATCCATGACCATGGTGCAGGAGGTCACCTGAACTGTCTGTCAGAGTTAGTCGAAGCTACCGGGGGCCATATTGATATGAGTAAACTTCCGATTGGTGACCCTACTCTATCTGCAAAAGAGATCATTGGAAACGAGAGCCAGGAACGTATGGGCTTGCTAATGGAAGAAAAAGATGTGGAAAGAATCCAGCGTATCGCAGATCGTGAACGTGCTCCTATGTATGTAGTCGGAGAAACAACCGACGATATGGAATTTGTGTTTGAGCAGGCCAACGGCGAGAAACCAATCAACATGAAGCTGGAATATATGTTTGGTAAGCCACCTAAAACTGTTATGATTGACCATACAGTGACAGAAAGCTACCAACCAGTCACTTATAAAGAATCAGAACTTCATCATTACCTTGAAAACGTATTACAGTTAGAGGCTGTAGCCTGTAAGGATTGGTTAACAAACAAAGTAGACCGTTCAGTAACAGGCAGGATCGCCCGTCAACAATGCCAGGGAGAGATCCAGTTACCGTTAAGTGACCTGGGTGCTGTGGCATTAGACTTCCGGGGGAAAGCCGGTATAGCAACTTCGATTGGTCATGCACCACAAGTAGCAATGATCGATCCGGCTGCCGGATCTGTGATGGCAATTGCCGAATCACTGACCAATCTGGTATTCGCACCTCTTAGGGATAAAATTGAAAGTGTATCCCTGAGTGCAAACTGGATGTGGCCTTGTAGAAACGAAGGAGAAGATGCTCGTCTATATGCAGGAGTAGAAGCTGCTTCGGAATTTGCGATTGGCTTAGGAATCAATATTCCGACAGGAAAAGATTCTCTTTCTATGACCCAGAAATATGGCGACAAAAAAGTGATCGCACCAGGAACAGTTATTATTTCTGCCGGAGGTGAGGTCAGCGATATTAAGAAAATCGTTTCTCCTGTTATTATAAATGATAAGAGCACAGGAATTTACTACATTGATTTCTCTTTCGACACCCTGAAGTTAGGAGGATCAGCCTTTGCGCAAACCCTGAACAAATTAGGAGATGAAGCTCCTACCGTAAAAGATGTGGAGTATTTCCGGGATGCATTTAATACCATCCAGGAAGCCATTGAAAATGGTCTGATCCTTGCCGGACACGACATTTCAGCCGGAGGTATGATTACAGCATTACTGGAAATGTGTTTTGCCAACGTACAGGGAGGACTGGAAGTGAATCTGGATGCATTAGGTGAGGAAGATCTGATCAAGATCCTGTTTGCTGAAAATCCGGGTATTCTGGCACAGGTAAAAGACAAAAAAGCATTCGAAACACTATTAAAAGATAATGGAGTCGGATTTGCTTTGATCGCAAAACCTACAGACGAGCGTCATATTTTAGTATCGCAAAATGGTATTCAATATCATTTCGGTATAGATTATATGCGTGATGTATGGTATCAGTCTTCTTATAAGCTGGATATTCAGCAAAGTGGCAGCATCTGCGCAGGAAACCGTTTTGAGAACTACAAAGTACAACCGCTGGAGTTTAAATACAATAAGAACTTTACCGGTACGCTTGCTTCTTATGGTATTTCAGCGGACCGCCGCCAACCAACCGGTATTAAAGCTGCTATCATACGTGATAAAGGGACAAATGGAGAACGTGAAATGGCCTACACATTATATCTGGCAGGTTTTGATGTGAAGGATGTTCATCTGACTGACCTGGCCAGTGGCCGGGAAACGCTGGAGGATGTGAATTTTATCGTTTTCTGTGGTGGTTTCTCCAATTCTGATGTACTGGGCTCTGCCAAAGGATGGGCCGCCGGTATCTTATATAATGAAAAAGCAAAAAAGGCTATTGATAATTTCTATGCCCGCAAAGACACGTTGAGTTTAGGAATCTGTAATGGTTGCCAGTTGATGGCTGAACTGGAATTACAATATCCGGAACATACGGAAAAACATAAGATGCTCCACAATGATTCTCATAAATTTGAATCAGAATTTGTAACCCTCGAGATCCCTAAAAACAATTCAGTGATGTTAGGTTCACTAAGCGGAACAAAATTAGGTATCTGGGTAGCCCATGGAGAAGGAAAATTTTCTTTCCCTTATGGAGAAAAAGAATATCATATTATTGCCAAATATAATCATGATGGGTACCCAGCCAATCCAAATGGTTCTCCCTGGGCAGTTGCCGGAGTTTGCTCCAAGGATGGACGTCATCTTTCCATGATGCCACACCCTGAGCGTGCACTTTTCCCATGGCAATGTGGCTATTATCCGAATGACAGAAAGAATGATGAAGTCACTCCATGGATAGAAGCGTTCATAAATGCTCGTAAATGGGTAGAAGAAAATAAAAAGTAAACAGAGATAGACAGGATACCTGATAACCCTTTTAGAAGCCTTTATTTTCTGAAAGGGTTATCTTTTTTTATGTATCTTTACATCTTAAATAGAAGAATAAGACAATGAATGAAAGACCGTTGATATTAATCACAAATGATGATGGCGTATGGGCCAAAGGCATAAATGAGTTAACAGATGCACTGAAAGGATTAGGAGAGGTAGTAGTATTTGCTCCGGATGGTCCCCGTTCAGGAATGTCAAGTGCTATCACTTCCGCTATTCCTATCAAATATGCTCTACTCAAAAAAGAGGATGGATTGACCGTTTATAGTTGTACCGGAACTCCTGTTGATTGTGTGAAATTAGCGATTAATGAAGTTCTTCACCGGGAACCGGATTTGTTAGTGTCCGGAATTAACCATGGCACCAATGTGGCTATCTGTGTAAATTATTCCGGAACTATGGGAGCAGCGATTGAAGGCTGCATATTTAATGTTCCTTCTATTGGCGTTTCTTTAACAGATCATTCAGCCGACGCTGATTTTTCCGAATCCTGCCGTTTAGCTTACGAATTATCAGAGATTGTGTTGAAAAACAGTCTTCCTCCGGGAACTTATTTGAATTTAAATGTCCCGAACATTCCAAACGTAAAAGGCATGAAAGTCTGTCATCAGGCAGACGGACGCTGGGTAAATGAATATATGTGTTCTACCAATGCATCCGGAGAGCCAGTGTATTGGTTAACCGGCTCTTTTGAAAATGCAGATCCTGGAAATCAGAAGAACGACACATGGGCTTTGGATGAAGGGTATGCCTCTTTAGTCCCCTGTAAGATCGATGTTACTGATTATAACTATATGGATCAGCTTCAATCCCTGATCGGAAAGTAAAGATCAAAACAAAAATATCTCTACATGAAATATTACTTAATAGCAGGAGAAGCTTCCGGTGACCTTCACGGGGCTAACCTGATGAAAGCACTGAAAGAAACAGACAATAAAGCTGAATTTCGTTTTTTAGGGGGTGATCTAATGTCCCAGGCTGGCGGGACGTTGGTCAAACATTACCGGGAAATGGCTTTTATGGGTTTTATTCCGGTCCTGCTCAACCTGCGTACTATTTTAAGTAATATGGAAACCTGCAAAAAGGACATTCAGGATTATCAACCGGATGTCGTGATCCTGATAGATTATCCTGGGTTTAATCTGAAGATCGCGAAGTATGTCAAAACCGCATTAAATATCCCTGTACATTATTATATATCTCCTAAAATATGGGCATGGAAACAATACCGGATCAAAGATTTTCGCCGGTATGTAGATAAAATGTATTGCATCCTTCCTTTTGAAAAAGAGTTCTACCAAAAATTAAATTATCAGATCGAGTATGTTGGAAATCCTTCCGTTGATTCTGTCGCAGCATACAAAGCGACTTCTTCTGTTAGCAAGGAAACTTTCCTAAAAGAGGAGAACCTACCGGAAGAAAAACCGATCATAGCCCTCCTGGCCGGAAGCCGTAAACAGGAGATCAAAGATAATTTGCCTACGATGTTGCAGGTGCTGGATCACTTTCCCGGATATCAGTCTGTCATAGCAGGTGCACCAGGCATAGATCCATCTTATTATCAAACCTATATAGGTAACAGAGATACACGGATCGTTTTTGGAAAAACCTATACCTTGTTAGAACATAGTATAGCCGCATTAGTCACTTCCGGCACAGCTACTCTGGAAACCGCCCTGTTTTTCATTCCTCAGGTTGTTTGTTATTACACACCAGTAGGGAAATTGACCAGTTTCATATTCAAACATTTCTTTCACACAAAATATATATCTCTTGTCAATCTGATTGCCAATAAAGAGATTGTGCAGGAACTATTCGGGAAACGTTTTTCAGCAGAACAGATCTACCAGGAGTTAGATCTTATTCTCCATAGCCCTCCATACCAGAGACAAATCCTCCAGGGGTATCAGGAAGTAACTGATAAATTAGGAGAACCCGGCGCTTCCTCCCGTACTGCCCGGCTTATATACAACACCCTTCAGTCTTAACATCTTTTATAAAGTCAGTTGCAGCCTTTTTTAGGATTGTCCCATCTCTATCTTATAGAGAGAACGAATAATAAAAGGTAATGTTTATTGACTGTATGAAGACGTTGAAAAGTTTTATAATTGTAATTAGTTCTGTTTTTATTTTTTCTATTTTCAATTCCTGCTTGAAGGATGATTATTATTCTTTGGATAGTTACCGGATATCCGCTTTAACGATCTATCCTCAGGAAGACAATAGCTACTATTTTGCTATGGATGATAGCAAAACGCTATGGCCTGCGGCTTCAAATTATATTAATTTTAAGCCTACTAAAATTCAGAGAGCCTTAGTTAACTATACTATTCTCTCAGATGAAATGCAGGGATATGATCATTTTATAAAAGTAAACAGGATCGATACCTTTCTGACGAAACCTATTGCTGAAAATGTAGGAATTGAAAATGACAAGGTATATGGAAAAGATCCCGTAGAAATTCTGGACTTCTGGGTGGGTGACGGATTTTTAAATGTGTATTTCGGAACGAAGTGGGGAGGTAAAACGGCTCACTTTATCAATCTGATCGAAGATAGTAAAGGTAGTTCCGCTTATGAACTGGAATTTCGTCAAAATGCATATGATGATCCCAAAGATACCTATGGCCGTAGTTTGGTAGCCTTCGATCTGTCTTCTCTTCCTGATACGGGAGATCAGACTGTAGATTTGGAGGTCCGGATCCTGACATATGACGGAGAAAAAATTTTTAAGGTTAAATATAATTCGAATGGGAAAGTAAACGGAACGCCAGAGAGTGTAGACAATATCTTAGCTACAAGTTTAGTGAATATTGAGAATATAGATTAACACCTTCCCACATAACTTTTATTTTATCATTTAGTTCAGAGAAGAGGGGCGTCGGGATGATGCCTTTCTTTTTTGTCTATTTTTATCCCCGGGATGCAACGCTGGCTGGCTTTGCTTCGTTATTATAAATGAATGGATGAAACAACCATACATCTCATTGCTGATTGTCGCCGGGGAAAACGTGCCGCACAATTGGAACTCTATCAGAAATATGCTCAAAGGTTATATATAACCTGTTTACGCATCACCGGAAATTCTGTAGAGGCAGAAGAGGCTATACAAGACTCATTCCTGAAAATATTTACCCGGATAGATCAGTATAAGGATGGTCAATGTTTCGAAGCATGGATACATCGGATAGCTGTCCATACGGCTATCGATTATGTCAGAAAACAAAAAATTGAGTGGGACGAACTCCATGAGAATTATGCCGTAACGGAAGCTGAAACTGACACAGAGGACGAAATAGCATATTCCGTCACACAGGTGAAAGAAGCTGTTAAAAAACTTCCGGACGGATACAGAATCATTATTTCACTCTATCTTTTTGAAGGGTATGATATGGAAGAGATTTCTTCTATTCTAAAAATTCAACAGGTCACTGTACGTAGTCAATATTTACGGGCCAAAAGAAAAATACTGGATATTATATCAAAGAATTAATTATGGATCAGCTAAAGAAATTCATAAACAAAAACAGGGAAGCTTTTGAAGAAGAAAAGCTACCCGCAGGCCACTTTGAACGTTTCGAAAAGAAACTGCCTGAAAAGTCAGCAGGGAAGAATCTACGGATCGTCTTATATACACTCATTGTGGCTGCTTCTGTTGCTCTACTCTTCTTTTTCAATTTTCAGTATCAGCAAAGCTTTGACAGGAATCATTCCGAACAGGCAGTTTGTGAGCAATATAACCAGTTTCAGGATGTGAAAATGTACTATCACATCCAGATGGGGGAAATACTGACTGAAATGGAAAAATTAAACGAAAGTAGCCCTATTCCCGGAGGTAAAAAATTATTAGAAGAGAGTAAAGAGGTAATCACAGCAAATATGCGCTTTGAGGAGGAGATATTACCTTCTCTCCCTTGTTCTAATGAAGGACTATTTGCGATGAGCCAACATTACAGAAATAGTCTCGAGAGTCTGAATATTATGCTGAAGCAGATGAAATATGTATCTGAAAAAGAATATAACCAACAATAAATCTTATGAAAACGATATTCCATAATCGACTTACATGGCTTATGATATGCGTAACTCTTTTCTGTGGAGTTAACTATATACAGGCAGAAAACCAGGCCAGTAGAAAAAAAAGAAATTAATAAGACCTATACTGCCGGCAGTAATGACCAACTGAAGGTAGACAATTCATTCGGAAATATTACCATCTCACACTGGAACAAAAATGAAGTTGCCATTCAGGTCCTTATCGAAACAGAAGCCAGGAACGAACAACAAGCCCAACAGGAATTAGAGAGAATAGATATTCAAACCCATAAAAGCGGGAATACGATCTCAGCAATCACAAAATTCAGAAATTCAAAATCAAATAAAAATACAAAGATTACTGTCGATTATTTCATCACGCTTCCTGCCGGTCTCACTCTGGATCTGAAACAGAGTTTCGGGAACATCAATCTTCCTCAGAAAAATCAAGGGATTACTACATTAGATGTCCAATATGGAAATATTAAAGCCGGAAGTTTTACAAAAAAGGTAAAAATAAAAGCACAATATAGTAATATAGAACTACAGGATGTTAATCAATTGAATATGGATGTAAGCTATTGTGGAGATGTAAGCGTGGGAAACGGAGAAAAAGTCAGCTTAAAAGCCAGCTATTCCAATGCAACATTTCAAAAAGTTACAGAGATAGATGTTGATAAAATGTATGGAAAGCTACAGATCAAACAGGCGGAAAATGTTTCCATGGATGTCAAATATAGTGATACAACCATTGACTATCTCACGAATCAATTAAACGCAAAAGATGTCAGCTATGGGCCTATACATATTAAAGAGTTATCTCCGGACTTTAAAGATGTAAAAATAAAAGCTCACTACACAACGGCAAATATTGCAATACCTGCACGTGCCTCTTTCACGGTAAATGCCATAAATCTTAAATATGGTAGTTTCAGCATGAAGGGATTTAATACCAATCAGGAATCTTTCGATGAAGAGAAAACCTATTACAAATATGTAGTAAACGGAGGAAAAGGAGGAATTATCTTTTTTGACGGAAACAGCTACGGTCACATACATATCCAAACTCATTAAAAGAAGAGGAGGGATCTTTTATCAAATAAAAAGCGGATTTGTGGTGTTATCATAAATCTGCTTTTTTATTTATTTTTTATCGGGGAAAAGCATCCGGTCCAAGGCTGAATAAAAAAGGATAGAGGAGACAATTCCTATAAGGGTCAGAAAATATAAAACAACTTCTTTATGATCCACCCAAAACCCGGAGATCATTCCCGACACCGGACTATTAATAAAAATAACAATGATCAGGGCACAAACTATGACATATCCTGCCACTCCCCATTTAAATAGAGACATGAAATTAGGGAAAGAGACCGGAGGTATTAAATAGGTCTTCCTGGTAACAGGGACTTCCTGCGCTATCTTTTGCATAATCCGCAGACTTAGGTCAGGAGAAGGAGATTCCATTCCTGATCTCATCAAATCCCGTGTCAATTGATCTATCATTTTATCATCTTGATTCATAATAACTCCTCCATTTCATATTTCATGATTAATTTCAGTTTTTCATAAAAATGTTTCCGCGCCCGGAATAATTTCACTTTAATATTGGAAACCGTATAGTCTGTGATCTGATGGATCTCTTCAATACTACATTCTTCCAGATAAAAAAGTGATAACAAAAGGGACTCATCCGAAGATAATTCTTTCAGAACATTCAAAATAATTGCTTTCCGGTCTTCCCGTTCCAGTAATCCACTCGCACTATTTACTTCCTGTTCCGTGATCTCTTCCGGCCGGGCCTCTTCATAACCAGAAAAAAACCGATTGTCGACGCTGTGCCGTAAGAGCGGTATGGTAAACAATTTTATAAAACCAGGTAGAGAATTTACTACCGAACTGAAAATCCGGCAAGGCACGATACATCTTAACAAATGAATCCTGAACCACCTCTTCTGCTTCCTCACGATTTTCCATAATACGATAAGCGATCGTATAGGCCATGTGTTGGTACTTCGTGACAAAGCAGGAAAAACAGTTCGTGTCCCCCGCTAAGATCTTAGCAATCCATTGCCTTTCTTCTCCCATATATTCTATTCTATAATAGAATTATCCGCTTCTTTTTTCAATAACATACGGGCAATGAAGAAATAGACAATGAATCCAATCCCACCTCCCAATAATATCATCAAAACAATCAACATATCCATTTCCCAGAAATCCGGAAAAACAGTTATTCTCATCAACACTCCTACTACTCCACCTAAAGAAAGTCCAATCATAACCAAACCATTTCGCAGTGCTGAATAATAATTAGGATGGGACTTTGGCTCCTCTAAAACAAACCCTCTCTCAATCATGGCCATACGCTCCACATGCTTGGTCTGTGTTTTTTTCAACCCAACCAAAATAAAAAACAACATAGGCAATCCAAATATGCAGATTATACCTAAAATCGGGATTAACATCGGATCCATACTACTTTTTTTAATTAATTATTTTACAGATAGGACTCTCATTCTCTGAGAAGGGTTACAAAAAATATCATCTTTTTCTAATAAAAAAGAGATATAGCTCTTCTTTACTATATCTCTTATATAATTTATATGGTAATAAACTGTTTAAACAATCTCACCACGCACGATCTCTTCCTTATCTCTATCCCAGTACATCGTACGTCCTTCCAGATAAGCACGTGTTCCCATATGAGCAGTCATTGCTTCCTCAAAAGCCTGGTCAATATTACAGCTTGGAGTTTTACCCTGACGGATACATTCCAGCCACTCGCGTATATGCAGGTGAGTAGTATCGTATCGCTTACCATTCACGTAGGTATAAAGCAAGCCTCGTTTTGCAAAATATAATTCCGTAGGAGAAGTAACCGAATCTGAACTATCCTGTCCCGGAACATATGTATAGAAAGGAGCATCCGTTGGAATGATACCCTGATTGATCTTTTCCGCATAACGGGTAGAATCCTGATCCACAGTCACCTCCAGAATATTAGAAACTTCCATTGAAGCATCATGTCCCATAAAGACCTTCCCCCTATTCCGGGAACTTGCCTGTGTAGCACTATATAACATCGTCATATTCCGATCCGGGAATTCAAAGGTTGTTTGTAATACGTCCGGTACCGTCCGTCCGTCTTTAAAGAAATATATACCTCCGGAAGAGGTTGCAGAATGAGGAATACCTACATTCATGATCTGGTTCACTGCATCATATTCGTGTGTCAGTAAGTCACCCGACAAGCCTGTGCTGTAATCCCACCAACAACGCCAGCGGAAGAAACGTTCCAGACTGAACTTACTTCTTTCTTCCGGACCTACATATCGTTCCAGACTATATTTAGTCATATAGTCCATATATTCCTTAATACGTTCCGGATCACCTTCAAACTGTGTCCAATCGATTGTTTGAGGAGAAGATCCCTCAATAATATCATATACCCAGGCACCATTCGGGGAGTTACGGTTCGTACAAACTTCAATCAGATTAACGCCACCTAACAAACCATTTCCAATGATCTCCGCTGCTTTCTGGTAACAGTCTGTTTGTCTGCCCTGGTGACCCAATTGAAAAACTACGCCTGTCTCTTTGATCACTTCACGAACCATATAGGTTTCAGGAACAGTCCAGGATAATGGTTTTTCCAGATAGACATGTTTTCCGGCTTTTGCAGCATCCATCGCCATGGTACTATGCCAGTGGTCTGGTGTTGAGATGATCACAGCATCAATATCATCCGCTGCCAACAGTTCTTTATAATGTCTATACCGTTTAGGAGCCTTTCCAAATTTACCATTGCTTCCTTCCCGGTTTATATTGGAACCAGCTAATACTGCATCTTCTCCATATACATCAAAAATGTCACAAACACCGTTAATAACGATATTCAGATCATCCTGTTGGATATATTGCTCATAGCGGGTATCATTCTTATTCGATTTATTTGCTTCGATCATCCGGTCAATCCAGGACGGTTCCGCGAAGCCGGCAGCACGTAATAATTGCTTTCCACGAATACCAAATCCAATCACACCAATACGGATCTGTTTGCCTCCGGCCATCGGTTCCAGAAAAGAAGCTCCTTCTTTACTCACCGGGAAAACATCTGAAATATTACGGCCTGTATTTTCCAGTTTTTGTTTCTTATATACACCATAGGCCAACGCACCCAGAACCGGTACGGTTGCTAATGCCTTTAATGCCTCACGTCTGCCATGAGATTCAGGTTGTGCAGACTCTGAGTTTTTATTTATATCTTCTGTTGCCATATCCTTAGATTAATTTATATTTACGAAAACTATCCGGTAATACTTTGATAAGTAACCGGTCTATTCCTATAATACGGGAAGTCGGGAATGTGCACAATACCCCTAAAGCCGCAAACTCCACTAAATTCTTATCGATCCACAAATAAGAACCTTCGAAAGGCATCATATAAGATGCACCCACAAATAAAGGATGAGACAAAGAATACATAACAAGTAAGCACATTCCACCCACTGAAGCAATTCTGGATAGACAACCTGCAATTAATGCAAATCCGATAAGGATGAGAGCCCATTCATTCAGGAAATTGACAATATCCATCAATCCTGCATTTTGGGTTAGTTTAATAAAAAAATTGGCGGCAGGCCCTTTCGAGTCCAAAAGGTAAGGAAGAGAAGTCCATTTAGGATTCAGGATCTTTACCAATCCTTCATACATAAAATGCCAGCCGATAAATACCCGTAGAATTACCAACCAGGTAAGCTGGGCTTTGGTGTAACATTGATCTGTTTTCATGATAGCGGTCTTTATTATATTGAGAGTAAAAACACAATACCCGAAGTAAGAATCATAGATTCCAACCCCGGGTATTTTTATTTAAAAAAATTGTTTGCTTTACGCTGAAAGACAAGATTAGTCTAAGATCTTAACTTTAATGTTACGGAACCAAACATCATCCCCGTGGTCTTGCAGACCGATCAGTCCTTCTCTGTTTTCACCACCACAATTCAGCAACAGTTCATAAGCCAAAGGCCATTTATCTTTACTAAATTTGCTGGCATCCAACATTTCTTTCCACTGCTGAGTCCATAAGTGATATTCAACTACCGGTTCTTCGTTCTGATAGTGAACAACAGTTCCTTTATAACACATGATTCTTGAAGAATTCCACTCACCGAATGGTTTAGAATTCTGCGGTTTAGCTGGAATCATGTCATACAAAGAAGCAGACATACGGTTTCCATCTTTACCCATTCTTGCATCCGGATGATTTTCATTATCCAGAATCTGATATTCAGGAGAAGAAATATAAATAGGCTGTCCTTCCACTTCCTGTGCTAAAATAAATACACCAGAATTAGAACCTTTAGCAACCTTCCACTCCCAAGACAGTTCAAAGTTTTTCAACTTGTGAGCAAACACAAGATCTCCACCATTAGAAGCACCTGCTTCACCAGCACCGGAACCTGTGATCTTAATTGAATTGTCATCAACTACCCATGCACCAGGAACATCTGTGCGATTATAACCTCTCCAGCCATTGAATGTTTTACCATCAAAGATAGTGATCCATCCATCGGCATCTTTTGGAAATGCAGATAAATCTACCATAGGCAAGTCTAATAATTTGTATTCAGGAGTACCTGCTTCAGCCACAGTCTGTTCAGCAGCTCCTTCCGTTTTTTGTCCGCCACCACAAGATGCAAAACACATCATTACTGCGGCACTTGCTAATAATACTGACTTTTTCATTCTTGATTTTATAATTATTACTCAAAATTATCTTGGCATATCTACTAAGTTCCAGCCAGCGCGATAATTATGCTTGATTAATTCTTCAGCAAACTTTTTCGCATTGATAGGATCTGTCCATGTTTTAGCAAATGAAGGGTGACCGTCTTTGATAGTGAAACCATCGCGGATAACGATCTTGATCTCTTCATTGTCACCAATGTTAGTGAAACGCATATTTTCACCATCCCATTCAAGTTCTTTGAACAGAGACTGTAGACGAACCGCTAACACACCCATTACCACCATTTCGTTGAATGGACCTGCTTCAGAGAAGTCAGATTTAGTCATTACACGATTTGCCGGGCTTTCTTTACAAGCACGGATCCAGTCTTGTTCGTGACCACCACGCATTGCATCAGGAACACGACGGCAAACTTTAGGAGAATTAGGAGTACGTCCTGACAGTAACCATGGGTTCACACCGTAGCAACCGCAAATCAACGTATCTTTTGTTCCGTGGAAGATCACACCACCACCTTCATCATCCATATCACGTCCGGCTGGGAATCCTTTAGGAAGATCTGGTCTCAAACCACCGTCATACCAATGAACTTCTACTTCCGGCATAGCTACTTTAGCCATGTTGTCACGAGCTGGGAAAATCAATTTCACATGCTGAGCCTGAGGTGCACAATCTCTTAACAATAATGTGGAAGAGCCCTGTACTCTTGTAGGATAACCTAAATTCAGACCTTTAAATACAGGATGAAGAATATGGCAAGCCATATCACCTAATGCACCTGTACCATATGCCCACCAACCACGCCAGTTCCATGGGTGATAGATATTATTAAATGGTTTCAACTCTGCAGGTCCTGTGAACAGATCCCAGTTCAGAGTTGAAGGAATTTTATCCGCTTTCTCAGGAGTCATCAAACCTTGTGGCCAGATCGGACGGTTAGTGAACGCTTCTACTTTTGTTACTTCACCGATTTCACCAGCCCAGATCCATTCACAAACCTGGTCAACACCTTCTGCAGAAGAGCCCTGGTTACCCATCTGAGTAGCCACCTGATATTTAGCAGCTAATTTAGTTAACAAACGGGATTCGTAAACAGAGTGAGTTAATGGTTTCTGAGTATAAGCATGTTTACCCATAGTAATTGCGTCGGCAGTAATCATAGCGTGTGTATGGTCAGCAGTTGCTACCATAATCGCATCAATAGAGCTGCCTAACTCATCATACATTTTACGGTAATCCCAGTATCTTTTTGCTTGTGGATATTTATCAAATACATGTTTTGAATATTTCCAATCCACGTCACACAGAGCCATAATGTTCTCTGTCTCCATGTTTTTGAGGTTAGCAGCACCCATACCACCCACACCGATACCGGCAATATTCAACTTATCTGTTGGAACAGTGTGTCCATGGCTTCTACCTAACACGGTGTTAGGAACAATAGTTAAAGCTGCAGCCGCAGCAGTTCCCTTTTGAAGAAATGATCTTCTTGTAATGTTTGACATAATACGATAATTTTATAGATTAGCACTTAATAATGATTTCTTCTTTCTACTTCGTTATAGAATCCTTCCACTATAAACAAATTGTGGCAAATATAACCAATACCGTAGTATGGCCAATTTAAAAAAGTGTGTTTCTTAACCAAAATAATTTTTTTTAACAATGTTTACCTTAGTTTTTAATAGTGACAAAGTGACAATTAAAATGCCGGAAAGCAAAAGATAGTTCCTGTTATTATTTTCAAACCATCTAATAGATTAAAGCTCCCACTCCAGTATGCTTCTTACTATTTTTCCATTAGCATTACGGTTTAGTCACTCTCTCAGAATAACTCATAAAATACAAATACCTAAATAGTTTATTACTCCCAAAAACAGTAATAGAGAAAGTTTATTCTTCCCCAGAATGTAATTTACAAAATACATCCTTTTAATTACATTTTAAATACAGGATTTACAGTCCATATAACTTTGTTATTGAAAAATATACTTTTAGTGGATAAATATGTTTTTTAAACTATGTTTTCTCTATTAAAATTTAAGTTTTATTTTTATATTTGTCCGATATATTAAAAATAAAAACAAACCTTTTTCCAAAATTGTTATAATTTATAAGACAGTTGTAAATGATGGAATACAAACTTCTTCTTATAAGAAACGAAAAAGTAGAAGAACAGCAGGTTCTCCATGCATTTATCCAACAGGCTATAAATCCCTAAATAATAAAGTTATGATAGAAAACATTGACACTTCTTTAATTGATTGGTCAAGGGCTCAATTTGCCCTTACAGCCATGTATCACTGGCTCTTTGTTCCACTAACCTTAGGTCTTGGGATTGTGATGGCTATCATGGAAACTATCTATTACAAGACTGGTGAAGAATTCTGGAAGACTACCACCAAATTCTGGATGAAACTATTTGGGATCAATTTTGCGATTGGTGTCGCAACCGGTCTGATCCTTGAATTTGAATTTGGAACTAACTGGTCTAATTATAGTTGGTTTGTAGGAGATATATTCGGAGCCCCACTGGCTATCGAAGGAATTCTGGCTTTCTTTCTGGAAGCTACTTTCATTGCTGTAATGTTCTTTGGATGGAATAAAGTGAGTAAAAGATTTCATCTTGCCTCTACCTGGTTGACTTTTGCCGGAGCAACCCTATCTGCCCTATGGATCCTGATTGCAAATGCATGGATGCAATATCCGGCAGGTATGGAATTCAATCCGGACACCGTAAGAAATGAAATGATTGATTTTTGGGCCGTAGCTTTATCCCCGGTTGCCATCAATAAGTTCTTTCATGCGGTTCTTTCCAGTTGGATCATAGGAGCCATATTCACAGTAGGGATCGCCAGTTGGTTCCTCTTGAAAAAAAGGGAAACCCGCTTTGCTCTTGCCAGCATCAAAGCGGGAGCATTTCTGGGATTGATCGCTTCCTTATTAACGTTGTATACCGGTGATGGTTCCGGATACCAGGTTGCTCAAAAACAACCGATGAAGCTGGCTGCCATGGAAGGGCTCTATAAAGGTGGCCACGGAATCGGGTTAGTGGGTGTAGGAGTTTTGAATCCTGAAAAGAAAAGTTACGATGACGGTGTTGACCCTTTTCTCTTCAAAATTACTCTTCCCAACATGCTTTCCCTGTTAGCAGAACGTAGTATGGATGGATATGTACCAGGCATTCAGGATCTATTGGAAGGAGGTTATGAAACCAAAGATGAGGAAAGGGCTCTTTCTGCCCAGGAAAAGATCGCGAAAGGCCAAACGGCCATTCAGGCACTTGCAGACTACCAGCAAGCCGTTAAAAACAAGGATGAAACAGGAGCCAAACGACACCGTGCTCTATTGAATGAAAATTTCAGTTATTTTGGTTATGGTTATATCAAAGACTCCAGTGATTTGATACCTCATATAGGTTTGACGTTTTATTCCTTCCGTATTATGGTCATTTTAGGAGGTTTCTTTATTCTTCTGTTTGCACTTGCCTCTTTCTATAGTTATAAAAACAGATTTGAAGATAAAAGATGGTTACAGTGGATTTGTCTGCTATCCATTCCATTGGCTTATATTGCCGCGCAGGCTGGATGGATCGTCGCCGAAGTAGGCCGCCAACCCTGGGCTATTCAGGATATTCTACCGACTGCCGTTGCAGTATCCAAATTACAAACCTCTTCTGTCCAGACTACATTTTTCCTATTCCTGGCTATTTTTACAGTTCTGTTAATTGCTGAGATCGGAATTATGATTAAAGTAGTTAAACAGGGACCGGAAAGTGGAAAAGATATGTCTAATGAATTACATTAAATTTGAGTATTATGGAAAGTACATATAATATATTACAACATTACTGGTGGTTAGTCGTTTCTTTATTAGGGGCAATTTTGGTATTCCTGCTATTTGTACAAGGAGGACAATCTCTTCTTTTTACACTTGGGAAAACAGAAGTTCAACAGAAAATGCTGTTGAATTCAACTGGTCGTAAATGGGAGATTACTTTTACCACTCTCGTTACTTTCGGAGGTGCCTTTTTTGCATCCTTTCCCTTATTTTACTCTACCAGTTTTGGAGGGGCCTATTGGGTATGGATGCTTATTCTTCTCTGTTTTGTCATTCAGGCTGTATCTTATGAGTACCAATCTAAAAAAGGAAATTTGTTAGGTAAAAAAACCTATCAGATCTTCCTGCTCATTAATGGAGTGGTAGGTCCTATCTTATTGGGTACAGCAGTAGGGACTTTTTTAACGGAGCCGAGTTTTTTTGTGAATAAAGAACAACTGACCAATCTATCCATGCCCGTGATCTCCAGTTGGGCTACCCCCTGGCATGGATTAGAGGCTGCATTTGTTATCTGGAACCTTTGCTTAGGATTTGCCGTATTTTTCCTTTCCCGGGTGTTAGCCTTATTATATTTCATCAATAATATTGATAACGATACGATTCAGACCCGGGCAAGAAAAAGATTAATCCCGGAAACCGGATTATTCTTAGTATTCTTCCTGACATTTCTGGTACATGTATTATTAAAAGATGGTTTTGCCGTCAATCCGGATACACAGGAGATATTTATGCAACCCTTTAAGTATTTTACGAATCTTATAGAAATGCCGGCTGTTGCCGTTATTCTTTTAATCGGAGTGGTGGGGGTACTATTCGGAATCCTTAAAACCCTTCTGGTTAGAACATGGAGAAAAGGGATCTGGTTTGCAGGTACAGGAACGGTATTAACCGTGTTGGCACTCCTATTATGCGCGGGTTGGAATAACACGGCCTACTACCCTTCAATCGCAGACCTGCAAAGTTCTCTGACGATCAAAAATAGTTCTTCCAGCTTCTTCACTCTAAAAGTGATGAGTTATGTTTCAATCCTGGTTCCTTTTGTGATTGCCTACATATTCTATGCATGGAGAGCCTTAGATCTACGAAAAATAAACGAAGAAGAAATGGAGGGGAAAGATCATTTCTATTAATAGATAAATATAAAAAAGGAAACGGCGAAGCTCACGCCTGGCCGTTTCTACATTTAACCGTTTTAAATAAAAAGAAAAAGTTAGTTAAGGTTTAGAACAAAATATAATATTAAGTCTTATTAATTTATATTTGTTTGTATTTGGGACAAAGATAGTTAATTTTATTTTCCATCAAAATATCTATGATAGATTTTTTCACATTTTAGACGGTAGGTATATTTTTTGAACTAATTTTGAAGCAAAATAGGTATACCTTAATTATATGGCAGATTTTGATATTCACATATTAGGATGCGGTTCCGCCCTTCCTACTACTCGTCACTTAGCAACTTCTCAGATCATTAATCTTCGTGATAAATTATATATGATCGATTGTGGAGAAGGAACTCAGGTTCAAATGCGGAAAATGCGCATAAAGTTTAGCAGACTCAATCATATCTTCCTCTCGCACCTCCATGGAGATCATTGTTTTGGCCTTCCGGGTCTCATCTCTACTTTTGGTATGTTGGGCCGGACAGCGACTCTTCATATCTATGGACCAAAAGAAATAGAGGAATATCTCTATCCGATACTGAAAATGTTCAACCAAAACCTTCCCTATAAAATTCAGATCCATATAATCAATCCGTCACAACATACCCTCATCATGGAAGACCGGTCTTTAGAGGTCTATTCGATTCCTTTAAATCACCGGATACCGGCCTGTGGATTCCTTTTCAAAGAAAAACAAAAAGAGGCCCATCTGATCAAAGAGATGGCTGATTTTTATCAGATACCGGTTAAATGTCTCCGGGGAATTAAACAGGGTGCAGATTTCACTACACCGGAAGGAGAAGTAGTCCCCAATAAACGTCTTACCCGTCCGGCAACTCCGGCCAAACAGTATGCCTACTGCTCAGATACCGCCTATTATCCGGAGATTATACCGATCATTAAAAACATAGACCTTCTCTACCATGAAGCCACTTTTGCCGAATGCGATGCAGCACGAGCCCGGGAGACCTATCATACCACCGCCAGACAAGCAGCCGAAATTGCACGGGCAGCAGCAGTAAAGAAATTAATGATCGGACACTTTTCTGCCCGTTATGAAGATGACCTGCTTCTAAAAAAGGAAGCAGACGCGATCTATCCAAATACAATTCTGGCAAAAGAGGGGTTGACACTATCCCTGTAAAGACCACTAATTCCAGCAGATTCAGGCAATTATTCCCGAATTATCACCTATAATTGAATAATACTTATTATATTTGTATGAATTTAGGGAGTAATATACAATATGAGAATTGCATTTATAATACTCATGACTTTAATAACAAGCTTCAATGATTCATTTTCCATAGAAAAAGAGAAAATGAGTCCGGCACTTTATTCCCCTAAACAGGAGCAACCTGCTTCCGTAGATATCACTGTGGTAGATAACCGGATCAAAGTAGAGAACGCCCCTATCGGTAGCAAACTTGAAATTTATAGTGTAGTTGGTATTAAGGTAAAAGAGTTCGATGTAAAACATTCTTCCGGAGAATATGTTGTTAATATAGCGAAAGGTTATTACATCATTCGCATCGGCGAAACCGTACGGAAAGTAGCGATCCGTTAAGCAGTTTTTAAATTAGATCTATCCTATATTTTATCTTATTTTACTCCTCAGAAAAACAAACACAAGGCAAACATGTGTTTATTAAACAATTACAACCTAAAAACCAGGCAACCATAAGCCATTTTTAACATTTAATCAATACCATTTTTACTTTTTTTTGTGTAAATATTAAACTAAAATACGCTTTATTTGTTTCACTATTTGGAGGATTAATTGATATGAGGAAGTCAACAATATGGTTACTGGCAGTTGTGATGCTTTTTGCATTCGCAGGATTACTATATTTGCAGGTAACCTATGTAAACAGTTTACTTAAAACAAGAAGTGAACAGTTTAATGAGACTGTGAAAAAAAGCTTGCATCAGCTATCAAGGAATCTGGAGTTAGAAGAGGCGCGAAATTATCTGGATGAAGATATCAGCCGGGAAATAAATAGTTATGCATATCAAAATCCCACCTCTTCCGGCTCTACGGATATTGCAGGAGGATACGGACAGATTAATTCACAGGAGAAACTGCAGTTACAGATCACTGACGCTGATGGAAGTATCCGGTTAGAGTTACATAGCTTTAGTAATACACAATCGGACACCTATTCCTCTTTGTACAAAAGACAGTCAAACAGTAACATTGTCAATACTTCAAAGGATTTGTATAATGTATATAAAAGACGCTACTTATATAATAGCACATTAGTAAATGAAGTCATTCTAAGTATGGTCTATACTGCACCATTACAGCCTATTGAAGAACGAATAGACTTTAAAAAGCTCAACAATTATTTAAAAACAGAATTTGTTAACAATGGGTTGAACTTGCCCTTTGTTTTCTTTGTTATAAACAAAGATGGTAATGTGGCCTATCAAAGTGGTGATGTTCAGTGGCAATCAGTTGCTTCCAAAGTGGTTACGCAGGTATTATTTCCGAATGATCCACCGTCCAGACAGAATTATCTGAAAGTCTATTTCCCGACTAAAGAGGATTATATTTTCAGTTCAATTGCAACATTTTTGGTTCCGTCGGTGATCTTTTCATTATTGTTGCTGGTAACTTTTACCTTTACGATATATATCGTATTCCGTCAAAAGAAACTATCAGAAATGAAGAATGATTTCATCAACAACATGACCCACGAATTAAAAACACCTGTATCAACCATTTCGTTGGCAGCGCAGATGTTAAAAGACTCGGATATCACCAAGAGTCCTGATGTATTTAAACATATCTCAGGGGTAATCAACGACGAGACCAAACGATTGGGTTTCTTAGTTGAAAAAGTGTTGCAGATGTCTCTTTTTGAACGGCAGAAAGCAGCCCTCAAACTAAAAGAGATCGATGCAAATGATCTGATCGCGAATGTGGCTAATACATTCGTCCTGAAAGTAGAAAAATATGATGGGACGATGGATATTGACCTACAAGCGATTGATTCAACCATTTATGCAGACGAAATGCATATAACAAATGTATTGTTCAATTTAATGGATAATGCTGTTAAATACCGCAGACCAGATGTACCGCTCAATTTGTTGGCGCGCACCTGGAATGAGAACGGGAAACTAATGATTTCTATTGAAGATAATGGAATAGGGATCAAAAAAGAGTACCTTAAAAAAGTATTCGACCGCTTCTTCCGCGTACCGACCGGAAACGTACATGATGTAAAAGGTTTTGGCCTGGGATTAGCATATGTACGTAAGATCGTGGAAGATCATAACGGAACGATCCGTGCGGAAAACGGAACCGGTAATATTGGGACAAAATTTATTATTACTTTACCTCTTATAAAAAGTTAGTCATGGAAGAAAAACTGAAAATCTTGTTTTGTGAGGACGACGAAAACCTCGGTATGCTTTTAAGAGAATACTTACAAGCAAAAGGGTATGTAACCGATCTTTTCTCTGATGGAGAAGCCGGATATAAAGGATTTACCAAAGGTCAGTATGACCTCTGTGTATTAGATGTGATGATGCCTAAAAAAGATGGTTTCACACTGACACAGGAGATCCGTTCTATTAATCCGGATATACCTATCATTTTCCTTACTGCAAAAACCATGAAGGAAGATATCCTGGAAGGTTTCAAGATCGGTGCAGACGATTATCTGACCAAACCATTCAGCATGGAAGAGTTGTTACTTCGTATCGAAGCCATTCTTCGTCGTGTGAAAGGTAAAAAGCTAAAAGATATTCCATTCTATAAATTAGGGAACTTCCTGTTTGATACACAGAAGCAGACCTTATCAATCGGTGATAAAGTGACTAAACTGACCACCAAAGAATGTGAACTATTGAGTCTGCTGTGTGCGCATGCAAATGAAACACTGGAACGTAATTATGCGTTGAAAACAATCTGGGTAGACGATAACTATTTCAATGCCCGTAGTATGGACGTATATATTACCAAACTTCGTAAATTGCTGAAAGATGAACCGGGAATTGAAATTATCAATATCCACGGTAAAGGTTATAAATTGATCACTCCATCCGGAGAAGAACAGACAAGAAAAGAAGGTATTCAGGTACTATAAAAGGAGGGGCTTTTTAAAGCCCCTTTTTTATGCCCTCTTTTTCCATACAAAAAACAGGATCAGCACAACCGCGGCTATAGACAAACCGATAATTTGTGAGATTACAGCAGGCAATCCCATACCCTCGGGAGCTATAAAAATGTAGGTAGAACAGACTGCCGTCATGAAAACAGCAGGGATCAATGTGATAATATATAATTTCTTATGGACAGTCAGATACACAGTCAACGCCCATAAAGTAAAAACGGCCAGGGTCTGATTCAACCACGCAAAATAACGCCAGATAATAGAGAAATCCATCTGAAGCAGAAGAAAACCTCCTGCAAACAACGGCAGGGAGATCATTAATCTTTTCAGGATAGGCTTCTGGTCTAATTTCAGGAAATCAGCAACGATTAACCGGGCAGAACGGAAAGCGGTATCCCCGGAAGTAATAGGAGCTGCGATCACACCTAAAATGGCTAAAAAACCACCGACAGTACCCAGCCATTCTTTCGTAATACTATCCACAATAATAGTCGCATTATCATTACCGGAACCGGCAGCAAACAGAGCCATTCCCTCTTCCGTATGGAAAAAATAGGTGGCAGCAGCAGCCCAGATCAAGGCAACCATTCCTTCAACGATCATCGCTCCGAAGAATACCGGCCGGGCATATTTCTCATTTGTCAGACAACGGGCCATCAAGGGACTTTGAGTTGCATGGAAGCCGGAAATAGCTCCACAAGCGATCGATACAAACATCATGGGAAAAATGGGTAATCCATCCGGATGAGTATTCTGAAAGCCATCTGCAAATTCCGGCAATGCCGGATGATGATAAATAAGCATGACTAAGATACCAACCGCCATAAATAGCAGAGCAATAGCAAATAAAGGATAGATCTTTCCGATAATCTTATCAACCGGAAGTAAAGTAGCGAATATATAATAAATAAACACCACACAGGCCCAGAACGTAAGATCCAGCACATCCGGTGTCAGCTTAGCCAACAGTCCGGCCGGACCGGCTACAAACACAGCTCCCACCAATACCATCAACAGCACAGTCAAACCACGCATAAACTGTTTGACAGAAGGTCCCAGATAACGTCCAATAAGTTCCGGCAAACTTTCTCCATTATTCCTGAGGGATAACATACCTGCTAAAAAATCATGCGTTGCACCGGCAAAAATACTACCAATAACGATCCAAACAAAAGAGGCCATACCAAACTTGGCTCCCATAATCGCTCCGAAGATCGGGCCCAGACCAGCAATATTTAAAAACTGGATCATAAAAACTTTCCAGGTAGGAAGTGGTATATAATCCACTCCATCCTGACAGGCATACGCCGGCGTCTGACGGTTCTTATCTATACCAAACACACGTTCCACGAACGCTCCGTAAATGAAGTATCCTGCCAGAAGAATAACAAAACAAATCAGAAATGAGATCATGGAAGTAGAATTAGAAGTGCAGATAAAAAATGAGTTTTTTTCATATAGACTAATTGTTCCCCGCGCAGGCGGGGAACAGATTCTTTAAATTCTTTTCAGGAATTCAATAATTGCTTCACGATCTCAGAGATCATACGGCCTTCTGCTTTACCGGCCAGTGCTTTGTTAGCAGCGCCCATCACTTTACCCATATCTTTGGGGCCTTCCGCTCCTACTTCAGTGATGATTTTCTTCAATTCCACTTCCAGTTCGTCCGCAGACATCTGTTTGGGAAGATACACCTCAATGGCAGCCACCTCCTCCAGTTCGCCTTCGGCTAATTCCGGACGGCCCTGTGTTTTATAGATCTCCGCACTTTCTTTCCGCTGTTTCACCATCTTCTGAAGGATCTTGGTCGCAACCTCATCTGTCAGTTCACCATCACCTCCTTTGGCTGTTTTAGCTTCTAAGAATTCTTTCTTTACACCACGCAAAGCCTGCAGCCGTACTTTGTCTTTCGCCAACATGGCAGCTTTTATATCTTCACTTACCTGATCAAATAAACTCATAATATATGTATAATTAAATTATCTGAAACTTATGACAGAACCACCACCCGGTGCTGTTGGATTCGGAGGAGTTGGGTTGGAAGACATCGACGAGCTATCCGGATCATTCTCTCCGGATGATTTGGCTCGGGCCCGTGCAATCAGTTTCGGATCCCGGTTATAGGTAGGATTCTCTTCCATAATAGCGATCAGTGCATCATCATCCATCTCTTCCGGAGTAAGAACCACAGCTTTAGCACGAGCAGAAACCCTTCTCATACGCTGGCCGGAACTACCATAATACTTATCGATCAGGATCTTTTCCTGCTGCTCTTTCTTTATTTTTTCTTCTTCCAGACGCAATTCTTCTTCAGTCATCCGGGCTGTTTCCGCACGGCGTCTGTCTGCGATCTGAGGAATATCTTCCATTCCAAATCCGGTAGCCAGAATGGTCATTTTCACTTTATCTCCCAGCGTATTATCCATCGCTGTTCCCCAAATCACTTCAATATCCCGTCCGAAACGAGACATAAAATCATGGACATCATTCATCTCTTCCATCAACAATTCAGCTTCCTGACTGAAAGAGACATTAAATAATATTTTTTTTGCGTTGAAAATATCATTATTATTCAGTAAGGGAGAATTCAAGGCATCCTCAATAGCCTGGCTTACACGGCCTTCTCCGGTACCATAACCATTACTCATCAGAGCGACTCCACCATCTTTCATGGTTGTGTTGACATCTGCAAAGTCCAGATTAATAATACCGGGAACTGTAATGATCTCAGCAATACTCTTTGCCGCAGTCGTCAACGTATCATCCGCTTTACCAAAAGCATTTGTCATTGTCAGGTCAGAATAGATCTCACGCAGACGCTCATTATTAATAACTAACAGAGCATCTACGTTTTTACTGATCTCCTCTACTCCGTTCAATGCCTGGATAATCTTCCGTTCACCTTCAAAAACGAAAGGAATGGTCACGATACCCACCGTCAGGATTCCCATATCTTTTGCGATACGGGCTATTACAGGAGCAGCCCCGGTTCCGGTTCCTCCTCCCATACCTGCTGTAATAAATACCATTTTAGTACCATCACTCAACATCTTACGAATATCATTCAAACTCTCCTCAGCAGCCATCATAGCACGTTCCGGTTTATTACCGGCACCCAGCCCCTGCGTGATCTCACGGCCCAGTGATAGTTTCAAAGGCACTTCCGAACGGTTTAACGCCTGGTTATCCGTGTTACACAGCACAAACGTCACATCATGTATACCTTCTTTATACATGTGGTTAACAGCATTCCCGCCACCACCACCTACACCGATCACCTTGATGATCTTCGGAGTATCCGTAGGATAATTAAATTCTAATATCGTGTTGTCCATTGTCTTACCGTTTTTATGCGTTTACTGCTTACCTGTCATCATCGTCATCGAAAAGCATCTTACCCATATTGTCTATGTTTTTGGTAAGACGGCTGAATAAACCCGGTCCTTTCTTCTCCTGCTTCTTTTTCGGAGGTTCCGGAGGGGTTACTTTCTTTGCCTCTTCTTCTTCCGGTTTTGGAGTAGGTTTTGGAGGAGGCGGTATATAAGCCGCACAGTTCCTGGTTCCTTTAGCCAGCAAACCGACAGCTACAGCATATTCCGGGTCAGCAGCAACTACATCATTGCGTTGAATAATATTTTTCCGTACAGTGGCATACCGTACATCCATTTTTAACCGGTTACGGATTGCATCCGGCAGATTCTTCAATGCAGAAGCCCCACCTGTGATGATTACTCCGGCACCCAATCCTTCTATGAGTCCCGTCGCTTCCAAACGGGCATATACATTTTCCAGTATTTCCTGTAAACGGGCTTCCACCACATTATTCAGATCTGCCAGCTTCACCTCACGAAGTCCCATACCGTCCGCAGAACTTACCTGAATAGCCGCATCACTATCTTTATCCTGAATCGCGCTTCCATAGGTCTTCTTGATCCGTTCCGCTTCTGACTCCACTAAGTTCAGACTGGTAATATCCTTCGTGATCAGATTCCCTCCAAAAGGAATTACACAAAGACTGACCAACTGCCCGCCTTTAAAAACGGTCAGACTGGTCACACCCGCACCAAATCCGATCAAAGCACATCCCAGATCTTTTTCATCTTCACTCAACACCATATCTGCCAAGGCAAGCGGAGAGACCATAATATCAGCGATCTCAATCTTTGCCCGTTCAGCAATACTATTGATCACATATCTCCGGAGAGAAGGACGACCCACCACTAACTTATAACGGGCCTCAATCCGGTTACAGGGAATCCCCACCGGATTCACTTCATGTTTACCATCGAGATAATAGGCCGGTGAAGTAATAGAAAGAACATCCATCATATCCGGACGATAACCCGCACACTCCTGATAAAGCGATTCGATAATTTCTTCTGTCACCACGCCATCCGCACCTAAGATTTTAGGAACCGTATGGTCTATCGTACGTAGAGATTGTCCTCCTATTCCTACATATACTTTTCCGATCTTTGCTCCCTGTAACTTATTTTCAAGTTTCAGGATCAACCGTTTTATTTTATTTGCTGTTTCTTCTACGTTATATACACATCCCCGCCGTATACAGGTAGCTGAACTTTCAACCTCATGAGCAATGATAGAGAGAAGTCCGCTCTCATTTTTAATACCCACCATACCCACTAAATGGGATGTCCCCAAATCAATGGCTGCTATAAAGTCTGTGTATGCCATATCTGTTATTTTTTGGTACAAACTATCTGTCCTTTATACTTCAAATTTATAATACTATACTTTTCCCAGCCCACTTTCGGAATAGCCTGTTCATAGAAAAGCTGTAAATTATCTAATTTATCTCTGAAATCCTCCAATGTTCCCAACATAATCCGGTGATTTCCAACGCGGGGAATTAGGTCTACCTCTCCATTCGGATGCACATATATCTGTTCGATCTGGTGATTCCAGAAATCATTCTCCTGCAAAAATAATGCAAATTTGTATAAGTCGGTTACTGCCAGCTCTTTTTCAACATAGCCGGTCGCAATAGGGACATGTGCAACATACCGCCGGCTTACCGGCATCGTACTGCCATTATTATCCACATAAAAGTTTCCTGTCTGTCCCAGCACTCTGAGAATGGGCATTTTCTGAATCACTTCCAGCTTAATCGCACCCGAAGGGGTCTTGTAAGCTTCTATATTTGCGATCATCTCATTTTTTAGCAACTCATTCTCAATAAGATGCGTATTGATCGAATGAATCGGTTTACCGACCGGATCCAGATCGACCCGTTTTAAATAAGAGATCAGATCTGATTCCGTTACAAAATGTTTATCCAGACTATCCTTTACCACCACGATCAGGTCACGGCACAGATCATCCTGTCTCGTTTCGTGGAAAAAGAATGAAACGAACACAAGGTAGCAAAATAATAACAATGCTACAAATATGGAAATAATCCGGATCACCACGTATTTAAAATCTTTTTAACAGGTTCAACTAACCGGTCAATATCTCCGGCACCTAACATCAGGACAACTTCAAGCGAACGATCCTTCAAAATATCCGGAAGTTCTTCCTTCGTACATACTATTTTTTGAGAGATCGTCACTTTGTCAAAGATAGTCCGGGAAGTGATTCCGGGAAGAGGCTCTTCCCGGGCAGGATAAATATCCAGTAAGATCAGTTCATCCAATAAAGACAGGCTGGCCGCAAATTCATCCGCAAAATCCCGTGTGCGGGAATAAAGATGAGGCTGGAAAATTCCTGTCAGTTTCTTTTCTTTATAAAGTTCTTTTACGGAAAATATACTTTCTTTTAGCTCCGCAGGATGATGAGCATAGTCATCAATTAAAACAATCCGGTCTGTCTTGAGTTGAAAATCAAACCTTCTTTTAGGTCCGGCAAAGGAGGCCATTCCGGCTTTTATCTCTTCCGGAGTAGCCCCATTCAACCAGGCAACAGCCATAGCAGCGACTCCATTCTCTACATTTATTTTGACCGGAACACCCGGTTCCACATGCTCTATCCGGATCCCCGGCCCGACAAAGTCAAAAATGATCTTCCCATTTCCAATCCGGATATTTTCCGCATAAAAGTCTCCGCCCTCTGTCGCAGAATAGGTATATAACCTGACGCCAGGTTGCAGATGGGGAGTCACATCAATGCCTTTTTTCATAATCAATACCCCATCGGGACGGATCAGGGAGGTGAATTTTTCAAAACTTTCCCGGTAAGCTTCCGGCGTACCATAAATATCCAGATGATCCGGGTCCGCAGAAGTAATCACTGCCATATAAGGGGTCAGCCAATGAAAGGAACGATCAAACTCATCCGCTTCAATCACTGTCAGATCATTAGTTTGGGATAACATCAGATTACTATCATAATTCTTCAAAACTCCCCCTAAAAAAGCGTTACAATCTACATGAGATTGTTTCAGCAGATGAGCGATCATAGAGGAAGTGGTCGTTTTTCCGTGCGTTCCGGCCACACACAATCCTCTGGAAGCACGTGTCAGTTCACCCAACACACGAGCTCGTTTCATGATTTCAAAGCCATGGGTTCTGAAATAGGTTAATTCCGAATGAGACTCAGGAACAGCAGGAGTATAAACAATCAATACATGCTGAGGATCCATATATATATCAGGAACACAAGCCACGTCATCTTCATAATGAATTTCAGATCCTTCCCGGTTCAACTGTTCAGTCAATTCAGAAGGAGTCTTATCATATCCACCCACCCGTTTTCCTTTCGATAAAAAATAACGGATTAGCGCACTCATACCGATCCCACCGGCACCAATGAAATAGATCGCTTGTATCTTTGTTATATCCATAATTTGTTTTTCCACTCAGAGCTTGCTTTACGCATGTACGTTCACAAAGCCTTCCTTATTTGTTCTCTATTATTTTTACAATCTCATCTACAATATGTTCCGCACTTTGCCGGAACGCTAAAGTAGCTATATTTTTACTTAATGCAGCAAGTTTAGGATCATCTTTTACCAACTCAACCGCTTTCGGGACCAATTGGTCAACCGCTTCCGGGTCTCTCACCAGCACAGCAGCATCTTTATGGACCAAAGCCAGGGCATTCTTCGTCTGGTGGTCTTCCGAAACATTTGGGGAAGGAACCAGGATAACCGGCTTTGCCAGAATACATAATTCCGAAATAGAACTTGCACCCGCCCGGGAAATCACCAGATCTGCCGCAGCATAGGCATAATCCATACGGGATATAAAATCCGAATACCAGACAGCATCCGCTTTACCCTGATAGGTTTCCATATATTTCCGCGCTTCCGGATAGTAGTACTTCCCGGCCTGCCAGATTAACTGTAAATCTTCATCCAACAGGGTTTCCAACCCTTTTTCTATACTTTGATTAATCGTGCGTGCCCCCAGGCTACCACCGACAATGAGGATCGTTTTCTTTCCGGGAGTAAAACCAAAAAACGCCAAAGCATCCTCCTTTTTCGCAACTGCCTCCTCCAGGTCCATACGAACCGGATTCCCTGCCAGCACAATCCGGTCTGCCGGGAAAAAACGATCCATGTCCTGATAGGCAACACATATTTTAGTGGCCCGTTTAGCTAATAATTTATTGGTTACTCCGGCATACGAGTTCTGTTCCTGTATGAGAGTCGGTACTCCCAACGAAGAAGCCATCCACAGTGTAGGACCACTGGCATATCCACCCACTCCCACAGCAATATCCGGTTTAAACTCCCGGATCGTCTTCCGGGCCAGCCGGAGACTCTTTGCCAGCTTAACCAGCACCTTCACATTCCGGGTCAGATGGGCACGGTCAAATCCGCTGACCGGCAACCCGACAATCCGGTATCCGGCAGCCGGAACCCGTTCCATTTCCATCCGGTCCTCCGCTCCTACAAACAGGATCTCCGCATCCGGGAAACGTTTTTTGATCGTATTGGCAATGGAGATCGCCGGGAAGATATGTCCTCCTGTTCCACCACCACTTATAATTATCCGGTAAGGTCTCATACGGTTTCTGTTTATACCTCCATCGCTACCAAAGGTGGATTTTCTTCCCCTTCCGGCAGCTCTTTCAGTGGTTCGTCTTCCAGTTCCTCCGTTTCCGGTTCATCTTCCTGATTTCCCATATGGGCTCCAAAACGACTGACACTCAGGATCACACCAAAGTAGATACAGGAGATCACCGTAGAAGTTCCACCCCGGCTCACCAGCGGCATCGGTTGCCCCGTAACCGGGATCAGGTTCACTGCCACCGCCATATTGGCTAACGCCTGAACCACCAATAACAACCCGCAACCTAATACTAAGAACTTCGGAAACAGCTTATCACATTTCCGGGCGATCATCCCTACCCGGACTAATAACATAATATATAACAGAAGGACAAATACCCCTCCGATAATACCTAACTCTTCAATAATGATCGCATAAATAAAATCCGAATAGGCCTGCGGCAGGAAATCCCGTTGTTGTCCATGCCCCGGCATCTGTCCGAACAATCCCCCCCGTGCGATTGCGATCTTCGCATGGGATACCTGATAGTTATCATCCGTGATCTCATAGGTTGCCGGATCAATTTTTCTCTCTTTCTCTTTAAATCCTGAAATACGTTCTTTCCAGGTAGCAGCACGGGGAACCACCGATAAATATTCTTTCGGGGTCACGGTCAGGACTAAGATAAACAAACCCAAACCTAACGCCAAAACACCGCCCAGCATAGCGAGGTTCTTAAAGGGTAACTGTCCGATAAACATCATCAGACAACAAACAGCAAACAACATGATCGCTGTGGAAAAGTTTTCCGGCAGGATCAACACACAGGTAAGCCCCACTCCGGTCAGGATCCCGGTAAAGATCTGCTTTTCCGTAAACTTGCCCCGCCTGCTCAACATAAAGGCAACAAAGATAATACAAGCCAGTTTGGCAATTTCTGAAGGCTGGAACTGTACACCCAGTATCTCCAGCCACCGGTGGGCATCATTGGTCCGGACCCCGATAAAAGGAGTCAGGATCAGCAATACCATAGAGACCGGCAACAGCAGGATCAGGACAGGAAAAAACCGGGCAGGAATATTATGGATCAGCAGAATAAGCACAAATCCTCCTAACAAAAACGAAGCATGACGAACAATAGGCGCCCAGTGATTCGCATTTTTATAGGCGATCGTACTGGTCGCGCTAAACACTTCCACCACAGAAATAAGGCACAGGAACATAAAGATGATCCATATCACCCGGTCTCCCTTAAATAGTTTATTTGCCAGATCCATACAAGTTTACCATTTTATTTTATAGATTGCGTACACACGTCTTAAACTGATCACCTCTGTCTTCATAGCTTTTGAACAGATCAAAGCTTGCACAACAAGGAGAAAGGAGTACCGTATCTCCCTTCTGAGCCAGCTTATAAGCTTTCGACACCGCCTCCTGCATGGAGCCGGCATCTTCGATCAAATCCACCTTTCCGTCAAAGAATTGGTGGAGTTTGCTATTATCCGCTCCCAGAAAAATAAGTGCGCGGACTTTCTGTTTCACCACTTCCTCTATTTCGGTATAATCATTTCCTTTATCAGTTCCTCCAAGGATCAGCACCACTTTAGTCATCACACTTTGCAAAGCGTACCAACAGGAATTTACATTGGTGGCTTTGGAGTCATTTATGTAATCCACTCCTCTCACACGGGCTACCTTTTCCAGACGGTGCTCCACACCGGTAAAATCACTCAGGGAAGCCCGGATCTGTTCATCCTGAATATCCATTACCTTGGCTGCGATTGCTGAAGCTAAGGAATTATACAAATTGTGCGTTCCCGTCAAAGCTAATAAATCCTGATCCATAGTAAACATTCCATTTAAGGTTTCCAATTTTATCTGTTTGTTCCCGACATATCCTTTTATCCCTTCTTCATAGGATTCAGCAAAAGGATAGAGCGTGGCAGCCGGTTTACGGGCAGCCACTTCACGGGTAATGACCGGATCATCCGCCCAGTAAATAAAAGCATCCTTTTCCGTTTGATTCTGAAGAATACGGAATTTGGCATCCACATAATTCTGCATTTCGTAGTTGTACCGGTCAAGATGATCTGGTGTAATATTAAGCAGGATCGCTATATCCGCCTTAAAATCATACATGTTATCCAACTGGAAACTACTCAGTTCAATCACATAGACTGCATGCGGATCCTCTGCGACCTGCAAAGCCAGGCTATTTCCTACATTCCCTGCCAGACCGACATCCAGACCTGCCTCTTTTAAAATATGATAGGTCAGCATGGTAGTCGTTGTTTTTCCATTGCTACCTGTGATACAGATCATTTTCGCATCCGTATAGCGTCCGGCAAACTCGATCTCTGAAATGACAGGGATCTCCCGTTCGATCAGTTTATGTATGATCTGCGCCTGATCGGGTATCCCCGGACTTTTGATCACCTCCTCCGCTTCCAGAATGAGGGATTCCGTGTGCCCGTTCTCTTCCCAGGCAATCCCATGTGAATCCAAGAGTTCTTTATATATGGGTTTGATGGTGGAAGCATCTGAAAGAAAGACATCAAAGCCCTGCTTTTTAGCCAGCACAGCAGCACCTGCTCCGCTTTCACCTCCACCTAATATCACGATATTCTTTTTCATTTATCTTACTTTTAACGTAACGATCGTCACCACGGCCAGAATAATACCGATCAGCCAAAAACGCACCACGATCTTGGACTCCGGCACAATGTTATACGGTTTCTGCAATAAAGCCTCAATACCAGCCATACCAGGCTTCTGAAAATGATGATGAAGAGGGGTCATTTTAAAGATCCTTTTCCCCTGTCCATACTTCTTTTTAGTATATTTGAAATAGGCCACCTGCATCATGACGGAAACACTTTCCACCAAAAAGATTCCACATAAGATAGGGATCAGTAACTCTTTCCGGATTATAATAGCAAACACCGCAATGATTCCACCCAGCGTGAGACTTCCCGTATCTCCCATAAAGACCTGCGCAGGGAAAGCATTATACCACAGAAAACCGACTGTCGCCCCGATAAAGGCAGCCATAAATATAACTAATTCCTCCGCACCCGGTATAAACATAATATTGAGGAAAGAGGCAAACTCCGCATGGGAAGACATATACGCCAATATACCCAACGCAACCCCTATAATCGCAGAGCTACCCGCCGCCAGACCATCTAAGCCATCTGTCAGGTTCGCACCGTTGGATACAGCTGTCACCACCAAAATGGTCATAAGAACAAATACGATCCAGGTCGCCTCTGCTTTATATTTTCCGGTCCATTCCACTAAGGAAGTATAATCAAAATTATTATTCTTCAGGAAAGGGATGGTGGTTTTAGTGGATTTAGTCTCATTCGGATTGAAATTCACTGTCTCCACCCGGTCTTCTGCCCCTTTCACTTCTATGTTTTCACGGATTACCACATCCGGACTTAAGAACAGGACCATACCGACAATAAAACCCAGACCTACCTGAGCGATGATCTTAAAACGTCCGTGTAGTCCCTCCTTATTTTTTTTGAATACTTTAATATAATCATCTGCAAACCCTAAACTACCTAACCAGACCGTTGTGAACAACATCAGCCAAACATAAATATTATCTAACCTGGCACATAAGATCGTGGGTAACAGGATAGCAATGATAATAATCACTCCCCCCATGGTAGGAGTCCCTGTCTTTTTCATCTGCCCTTCCAGACCCAGATTACGGACCACTTCACCCACCTGCAATTGCTGCAACTTATCAATAATATGCCGGCCGATAGTAGTGGAAATGATCAGCGAAAGCAGAAATACCAGTCCGGAACGAAAGGATACATATTTAAATACCCCGGCACCCGGCAGATCAATCTGATCCAGATAGTTAAAAAGATAATAGAGCATATCGTCTTACTTATTATTGAGTTGCAAAAATTTCCCTTAATTTCTCCCGGTCATCAAAATGATGTTTCACCCCTTTAATTTCCTGATAATCTTCATGACCTTTACCAGCGACCAGGATCACATCTCCTTTTTTCGCCAGCATCGTAGCCGTTTTGATCGCCTGCGTACGGTCTGTTATGCACAGGGTACGTTCCAGATCTTCTTTAGACAAACCGGCCACCATATCCTGAATAATATCTTCCGGTTCTTCATTGCGTGGATTATCAGAGGTCAGAATTACCTGATCACTCAAACGGGCAGCCTCTTTCGCCATGATCGGGCGTTTTCCCTTATCCCGGTTCCCTCCGGCACCTACCACCGTAAGAATCCGTCCTTTTCCTTCCAGTACTTCATGAATACCATTCAGCACATTCACCAACGCATCCGGTGTATGCGCATAATCCACAATCGCCGTATATCCTTTCGGAGACGGGATCGTTTCAAAACGTCCCGAAACAGATCGCAACATACTTAAAACAATTAAAACCTCCTCCGGTTCTTTCCCTAAAGCGATCGCAGCCCCATATACTGCTAACAGATTATAGGCATTGAAACGTCCGACAAAATGGACAAACACCTCCCGGCCGTTGATTACCAACTCCGTACCATCAAAATGAGACTCCAATATTTTTCCTTTAAAGTCCGCCATGGTCCGTAGCGAATAGGTCAACTTTTCCGCAGATGTATTCTGTAACATCACTAAGCCGGTTTTATCATCCGCATTGGTAAGCGCAAAAGCGGTAGAAGGGAGATCATCAAAAAACTTTTTCTTGGCCTTCAGATAATTTTCCACCGTCTTATGATAGTCCAGATGGTCGCGGGTCAGATTCGTAAAAATCCCCCCATCAAAAGAAAGTCCACTGATCCGCTTTTGATCTACGGAATGAGAGCTTACTTCCATAAATACATATTCACAGCCGGCTTCCACCATACGAGCCAACAGACTATACAGCGTAACCGGATCCGGAGTGGTATGCTCCGTCGGGATTGCTTCTCCATCAATATAGTTGCACACAGTGGAAAGTAATCCTGTCTTATGCCCCATCCTGCGGAACATCTCATATAATAAAGTGGCGATTGTTGTCTTTCCGTTTGTTCCGGTCACACCGACCAGCCGGACCTGTTCAGAAGGATGACCGTACCAGGCAGATAGTAATTTACCCAACATATCCGCGGAATCCTTCACCACCAGAAAAGTAGTCTTTCCCTGTAATCCTTCCGGGATCTCTTCACAGACTACCGCCGCTGCTCCTTTTTCCAAAGCGCCTTGTATATATTGATGCCCGTCAACCGTGACCCCTCTGACTGCAACAAACAGGGAACCGGCTTCTACTTTCCGGGAATCCGATTGAATATTCTTAATATCCGGATTATCTATTCCGGTTGTTTCATAAACACCTGCTTCCCGGATCAATCTTTTCAGCTCCATAACTTCTTGTTTTATTTCAATACCAGATTAACGGTTTGTCCTTTTGAAGCCCGCTGTCCCGGAGAGATGGATTGGGAAACCACTCGTCCCATGCCACTCAGCGAAACCTGCAAACCTGCACTTTCCATTAAAAAGACAGCATCCTTCGCCCCCATGCCTATCACACGGGGAACCAGCCCTTCCTGCATCCGTACATCTTTCAGCTTCAACCGGCCTTCACCAACCTCAGCCATCACCCAGTTTGTCTCAGCACTGTCCGTAGCTAACTTCAGTTTAAACTTACCTGTTACTTTTTCCAGCGCTTCCAGATCTCCGGCCTTTGGAGTGGGCTGCAAAACAGCAGTAGAATCCACAGCTATTTTCCGTATATCAAAAGCCATATGATTGGAATAAATCTTTTCTGCGATATTTTTTACTACGACTCCGGACATCGTTCCTCCGGAAGGATATCCGATCCGGGGTCTACGGATCACTACAATACAGCTATATTTCGGTTCGTCCGCCGGAAAATATCCGCAAAAAGACACCTGATGCCCACTGGTACGATAAACCCCACCTGTAGCGATCTGTGCCGTACCTGTTTTACCAGCTATCCGGATCGCATCCGAAC